>Ga0102815_10000140_pt1 | contig 52079 bp, 36 predicted proteins | sample ColrivemetaGS759_FD_79113 | JGI IMG/M metagenome (GOLD analysis project Ga0102815, IMG submission 79113) | Estuarine microbial communities from the Columbia River estuary - Ebb tide ETM metaG S.759 | ecosystem: Environmental > Aquatic > Marine > Intertidal zone > Estuary | place: USA: Columbia... | reverse complement strand
GTTTATCCTAACCCAGCAACAGCAAACGATGTGATCACAATTGACAATATCCCTCAACAGTCTAGCTTGATTGTTATCAATGCTTTGGGTCAAGTGATTATGCGTGAAGAAAATGTTTCTGGAACTAAGACAATTGCTTCTTCAAAATTACCTAGAGGTGTTAATTTTATTAAGGTTCAAAACGGAAAAGAGTCATTGACCAGAAAGGTTATCGTGAGATAATGATTAGATCACTTTCAATTTCTTTCTTACTTTTTGCTCTGACAATCAATGTCTATTCGGCTAATATTGATCTGAGGCTCGAGATATTCAGTGGTGATTTGTCGATGTTCGACAACAGTATTATTCCAGTTATTACTTATTCAGACTCTAGTGCCTTCTCCCCTTCAAGTCCCATTCTAATTTTTGAGGATGGTGATGTATTAACAATAAAAGTTGTGAATTCAGATATTAACGTTCATGGCTTTAAAGTTGACGGTTTGATTGATATTGGTTCTATAGCGGCTGGTGATTCCGTTACTCAAGTAATCACATTAATAGCTGGAATCTACAAATACTATGATCCAACGTCCATCGAGAATCAATACCTTGGACTTTCTGGCTTAATACATGTTAAGGAATCAGGGGATCTTACACCTTATTTCTATTGGAATTTAAGAGAGCATGAACCTGAACTTAATAATGCTGTTAGCAGTGGAGGTTCAATAGATCAAACGCTTTACTCTCCAAAGTATTATACCATAAATGGGAATTCTGGTGATGCAATAGACAACGATGCTCAAGCTAAGATCTTTGGAAATGTGAATTCGGAATTTCGTTTAGTTATTATGAATCATGGTCTTAGTATTCATTCGATGCACTTCCACGGGTATCACTTATTAATTCTGGACAATTCAAAGAATTCATCTCACAATGGAAGAGATAAGGACACATTCCCTGTTTATCCAGGTCACTACCAGCTTCTATCTGCTACTCCAGACAAACCAGGAGAATATCCGATTCATGATCATAATTTGATTGCAGTTACAGGTGGCGGGCAATATCATACTGGTATGATAACCACAATGCTTATTGCACCATGAGAATATTGTTAATCATATCGATGTCCCTTTTATTTGGTCAAATCGCTTTTGGTCAAATCGACTATACCAAACTAATAATAGGGAGGAATCAAGGAACCCATTATTTCCATGATGGAGATAGTACGCGAGTATTTGGTTTTACAGAAACGCTATCAGAAGAAACCAAAATACCTGGACCAACCATTGAAGTTAACTATGGAGATAGTGTAAAGATCGACTTCTGGAACGTATCACAGGGAGCCCCTCACACTATTCACCTGCACGGATTAGATGTCGATCAGCAAAATGACGGTGTCCCAATGCTTTCCTTTGAGGTTGAACACATGCTGCACGGGTACTATTATTTTAAGGCTCCACATCCAGGAACATACCTATACCATTGTCATGTTGGATCAACTGTGCACCTTCAGGCTGGGATGTATGGGTTGCTGATTGTTAGACCTTCGAATGGAGAAATGAATTTAAACTGGGATAATGGTGAATCGTATGACCGTGAGTTCAGTCTCCTGGCTAGTGAAATAGATACGGTATGGCATAATGATACGATTCTTGACCACGAACACGATCCGATGATGCCTCTTATGGTTCCTGAAACATTCAATGCTCAATACTTTGTTGTTAATGGTCTTTCTGGAAGTCAATTAAATGACCCGGCAAACTACATGTATTTTCAGCCGAATGAAAAGGTGTATATGCGATTGGCAAATCTTGGATATTATGGTGTCAGATATATTTTTGAAAGTGCATTGAATGCTCGAACTGTTGCAAGTGATGGACGACCACTGCCTAACGAACAGCTTGGTGACACCATTGAAGTTCTCCCAGGAGAACGATATGAAACCTTTTTACAATTTGGGAATCAGTCTTCTTCAATTTTGACTGTTGAACACTTCAATTTAAATACGCTTGAAGTTAGCGCTTCGCAAGAGATGGTGTTTTGGTCTTCTTCCGTTGGAATAGATGAAATTTCTAGTGTAAGTATTTATCCTAATCCAACTGATGACCTAATTTATTTCAGTGATTCTCCTGTAGATTATGATATAACTGATATAACTGGGAAGGCTCAAATAAAAGGTTTTTCTAAATCTTCTAGTTTGAGCAGGCTCCCTTCAGGGATATACCTTCTTCGAATTGAAGGCCGCACCTATCGCATCATTAAGAATTAACGAAATTGCTTCATGTAAGAAGTATCGGTCAACGTTTTCAGGAAATTGACAAGATCCATTTTTTCCTTTGAACTTATCTTGAACGGTTGTATGATCGAACTTTGATTCCAATGCCCCGCCCCACCTTTTGAATAATGCTCCAGGATCACTTCGATACTTCCATAACTGCCATTGTGCATATAAGGATAGGTAAGCTCGATATTTCGCAATGAAGGGACTTTGAACTCCCCTATGTCCATTGAATCGTGGAGAATACGAAATCTTCCATTATCAGCACCATAGTCTGCATACAGTCCATTATTCTCAGCTTTGTAAGTTGTGAAATGAGGCGCAGGATGACAAGATGTACAATACAGTTTTTCTGAGAAGAGCTTCCATCCGTTTAATTCACTTTCATTTAATTTGAGTTCATTTCTCTGGAATTGATCGAACTTTGAATTCATTGAAATCAAGGAACGTTCGAATGCGGCTATACTGCGGGTTAGCACCCAAGCGTCGAATTCACGATTAAAGATCTCCTTCGCTTTCTTAGAATAATAAGGATCTCCTTTAAGTTTCTCAATGACATCCCTCATCTTCATATTCATCTCTACGTGTTCTTGAATTGGGACTATGGCCTGCATTTCAAGAGTCTCCAGATGGGCGTCAAACATCACTTTCTTCAAGAAAACCGAATTCAAAATAGATGGAGAGTTTCGTTCAGTCATACCTCCTGCAACACCTTCACTTACTTTTTTTCGATCGGTAAAGGCAAATTCAGGTAAATGACAACTCGAACATGAGATACTGTTATCGCGAGAAAGTCGATTATCAAAAAACAATTTTCTTCCTAGTTCAATCTTTTCTTTGCTGGAAGGATTGTCTGGAGGTGTATTCATATCGTTGACATAAACCTCAAAAGAATTCTCTTTTCCGGTAACGCATCGAACCAAAAAAAGGGATAGTATCACTATCCCCCCTAAATAATATGTAAACACACCGATTTTCATCGATTACTTAGCAACATTTAAAGTAGCAAAGCGCACATTGTCTGAATTAATAAAATTAACTAGATATGTACCAGGAGCAAGCCCTTCAAAAAGAACACTTCCTTTAACATTTGACTGATTTGAGATCTTGACTACTCTGCCATTAATATCGACCATCTCAACTCTTGCTAGGTCTTTATATCCCTCCCAGTAGATCGTCATCGACTCCATTGAAGAGTTAAACCATGACTTACCTGCTGTCGTATTTATTTCAGAAACTGAAGCTGTTTCAGATTGAGTAAATACTGGGTGATTCTCAGGATTTTTAAGCACCATTGAATTTACACCAGTTGTTCCATGAAGTATCCCAACCGTTGCTGGAGTAACATTCGTCATCCAAACGTCAACATTACAGTTTAGATGAATATCGATTTGATTTCCATTGTTGGTTGTTGCAGTAATTGGAACAACAACATCCGCATAATTTTGACTTCCAAGTGAATGAACTTCAAAATAAGTGTCAGGAATATCATCTCCATTTGAATCTGCATCACCTCCAATAATCATGAACATATAACCTGCTGACCAGCCCCAGTGCATTGCTGGATCTTGAAAGCTTAGTGGATGACCTGTAGGATAAGCCGATATATCAATCGCATCAGCTCCATTGATCGTATTCAGGTTTTCTGGAACACCAATACCGAAACGGATTTCTTCAATTGTATTTACATCCATATACCCTAAATACTTCGTATAATTTTCCGGCTCAAATAAATAAACATCTTCTTCCAAGTTTAAAATTTGTCCCCCATCATGAACGATCGTAACATTCGAAACGTAATAATCGAAATGATCAAGATTGTAATAATTCCCTGTTAGATCCGGAATATCCGTTACCATTTGAAGGTCAATTCCAGCGTTCTTTGGGTGGATAGATAGGAAAACATCCTTCTGACCGTAGGCAAATGACGTAAACAATAAAATCGTGGCGAATAATCTCATTCTTATTTTTTTCTTACAATGTACAAAATTTCTTCGTCTTGAAGACGATAACGTTCTCTCAATTCCTTGTTATACTTGGATTCCTTATCGAACAATTCAACTTCAAACCCCGCTTTTTTAAGCCATTCAGGATAATCTTTACCAAAAAGCCTGACATGGTCTTTTTGCCAATAATATTTCTCACGGTCTTCCGGACTAACAATTGAAGCATCTTCAAAAGATAATTCCCTGCTGAAATCCTGAGGAACTTGCATAATTCCCCACCCACCAGGCTTCATGACCCTATGGAGTTCAGACATGCATTTATTCGCGTCAGCCACATGTTCCATTACATGATTACAAAAGATCACGTCAAAACGATTGTCTTCCAATGGAATATCGTGTAAATCGAAATGCATATCTGCAATTGGTGACTCCAAATCTCCTGTTAGATACTTGATATTCTTTTGATTCTTGAATTTTTTATGAAAACATTGCTCCGGAGCAATATGTAGAACTTCAAGCCCTACTTTTGTGAAGAAATTTGAATGGTCTCTTAGGTAAAGCCACATCAAACGATGTCTTTCTAATGTCAGGTCATACGGGCAAAGCACATTCTCCCTGTGTGCCTGATATGATCCATAAGACAAAAACTTAGAGAAAGAATGCTCACACACCGGGCATTCAACCTTGTTTCCTTTGTATAAAAGCGGAGCGACCATTTTAAATGGATAACTGAGTCTGATCAGCCATGGCCGCGGAATTGTATTTAAAAGATACTTATACAATTTTTTCATATTCCAAAATTAATGATATTCCTTGGTCAAGCCTGATAAAATAAGAACGCTTATTCATATTTTTATCGTGCTAAAACATTAAAATGAAATCAAAAATTAAATCGACTGTTGTTTTGTCTTGTGCAATAATCACATCAACTTATTACGCTCAAATGAATACCAACGAACCAATCGCTAATAAAATACCGAAATCACTGGAAATCCATAACCACGTTAGAACGGATAATTATTTCTGGATGAATAACAGGGATTCAAAGGAAGTACTGGAGCATTTGTCGAAAGAGAATGATTATGCGAAGGCTTACTTCACCCCTTATAAGCCACTTATCGATAACCTTTTAAATGAATTTGAAAACAGGATCGATCCTAATGAATCAAGTTCGCCCTTCATTCTAAATGGCAGGACCTATCAGATCAGAAACATTGAGGGTAAAGATTATGTTCAGATCATGCAGATAAAAGACGGAAAGCCAGAGGTTTTTCTAGATGAAAATGAACGGGCTGAAAAACATTCATTTTATGATCTCGCAGATTGGTCACCATCGCCAAATAATGAACTACTCGCACTAAGCGAAGATTTTATCGGGAGGAGAAAGTACTCGATAACGATAAAGAACTTGAAAACGGGTAAATTTTTAAAGGACAAAATAACTGATACTGATGGGACGGTGCTATGGGCAAATGACAATAAAACATTCTATTATACTAAGAAGGACCCACAAACACTTAGAGAATTTCAGGTGTACAGACATACCTTAGGTACTGACAGCAAAAAGGATGAGCTTGTTTTTCAAGAGGATGACGAGAAATATGGCGTTCACTTATCCAAATCGCTTACGGATAAGTATATCATGATCTATTGCTTTAGTTCAACAACTTCTGAAATGTTGTTACTTGATGCAGATAACCCGAAGGCAAAACCGGAAGTTTTTCTACAACGCGAAAAAGGGCACCTATATGAGGTTGCTCATCATGAAAACGGATTCTATATTCTTTCAAATAAAAATGCCGACAACAGAAAGGTGTTGTTCTCAAAAGAAAAGCCGACTGATTTAAAATCATGTCAAGAAGTGATCAAACATGATAAATCTACACTCATTGAGAATGTTCTTGTTCTGAAGAATTATCTGATCACTGAGGAAAGAAATAATGGTCTACGCAAGATTAAGATCATGAATATAAAAACGAGTGATGTTTCCTTTATTCAGTTCGAGGAAGAAACCTACTACACTGGTTTAACATTCAATGAAGAATACAATACAGACCGTATTTTTTATTCTTATAACTCTCTGAAGCAACCATCCAGTGTATATGTACTTGATCTACCCTCTAATGAAACAACGCTTTGGCATGCTAAAGAATTAAAAGATACGAATTTCTCCCCTAAGAATTATGAAACCAAACGTATCTGGGCAACAGCAAATGACGGTTCCAAAATCCCGATTTCGTTGATCTATAAAAAAGGTATTGATGTAAAAAAAGCTCCTTGTTTGTTGTATGGATATGGGTCTTATGGTTATACCCTTCCCGATGTGTTTTCAGCTACAAGAATAAGCCTTATCGATAGAGGATTTGTATATGCAGTTGCTCATATAAGAGGAAGTAAATACATGGGGGAACATTGGTATGAAAACGGGAAATTTTTAAAGAAGATCAATACATTTACTGATTTCATTAATTCTGCTGAATACCTTGGTATACAAGGTTATTGCGATCCTGAGAAGATCTATGCCCAAGGTGGAAGTGCCGGAGGATTATTAATGGGTGCTGTAACGAATATGGCACCATACTTATGGAAAGGTGTGATCTCTCAAGTTCCTTTTGTAGATGTTATAACCACCATGTTGGACGAATCCATCCCTTTAACTGTCGGAGAGTATGAAGAATGGGGAAATCCAAATGACCCTGAATACTATTATTACATGTTGAAATATTCTCCATATGACAACATAAGAAGGATGGATTACCCAAATATTTACGTCACAACTGGATACCATGATTCACAAGTTCAATATTGGGAACCAATGAAATATGTAGCCAAGTTGAGAGAATACAGAACAAACGAAAACGCTCTGATCTTCGACTGCAACATGGATGCTGGTCATGGTGGTGGTTCCGGTAGGTCAAATGAGCGCATGGAAGTAGCAAAAGTATTTGCCTTCATCTTAAGCTTGGAAGGTATCACCAAATGATCAGGATTTCGGTAATATATCTGTTTGTATTGACAAGTTTCTTTGTTGCTGGTCAGGACAATTCAATAGATACGTTGCCGTATAGAAGTTTCAAAGAGAAGATCGTTTGGTTTGGAGACCTGGGGTATGCCTCTGCCCCGTTTTCCATAAGATATCCGTTCAATGACTCTATTTCCAAGTTGAAATATAGGAACAACATAAGAACTGTTCTTGGCTTCGGAATGAGCTATAAGTGGTTTTCCTTACGTTTAGCAGTCTCCCTCCCCGGATATCTTAAATCACCAAGCAGATACGGTAGAACAGATCAGTTCAATCTCAACGTGGATTTCACTATTAAAAAGGTGTTTTATGATATTGATATCAAACATTTGAGAGGATATTCTATAGTTGATGCGTTTCATTGGAATGACACGCTTAATGAATTGAATCCGAATGATGTAAGGAGGGATCAAGTTTCTTCTATGTTTTCGATCAATGCATGGTACTTTAATAATCCCGACTTTAAAATGAGTGCTTTAAGAGGTCGAACAGGGAATTACCGCTCTAAGGTCCAGACCTGGTATATCAGAAGTATTTTTTCGGCATTCAATATTGAGAATCAGGACGCTGATTTTGTTGTGGTACCCAGTAGTTTAGCTTTAACAGATCATAAAACGTCATCAGATCAATATTTTGGTCTTGATCTTGGGGTTGTGCCAGGCATAGCTTATGTCGATCGCAAAGGAGATTGGCAGTTTGGAGGTAATGTTGGTGCAGGGCTGGCATTACAGTTTAAACAGTACAAGATCAATTCTATACCTAAAGGAATTTCCGGTATTGCACCACGTTATGATATCCGATTAATGGGAGGTTACAATGTGGATAACACATTCTTGATGCTGATCACAGATTTTGACAATAAATCGCTCCGATTCACAGACCTTAAGATCCGACAAACTTATTACTCGATTCGATTAGCATTTGGAACCAGAATAACTCCAAAACCTAAACAAAAGGATAAAAGTAAAAAGAAGAAAAATGATCAGGCTCTGACCATTTGATGCAGTTGACTTTTTGAAAAAGGCTTGACCCATTCTTTTCTTAATTCCCCCAAAGAACCAACCATTGGGTCAAAGAATAATTCATCCGGCATATTAGCAAGTGACGATAGATCTGTTTTTTGAAGATCATTGCCATTTATTTTATAGAAAACTAGTCTATTGAAGAAATCTATCCCTAGTTCTTTGGATAAGTTTTTAAGGAAATGGACTTGGGTGTCAATGGAACAACCAGATGCGGAAACTTTTGATTCATCCGCTGAAATCACAATAAAAGTTCCATTGATAACATCAGCGTCAGCAGCCAATTCTTTTCCATGGGCAGCCCACTGGCTAATAAAAGATTTGAGTTGTTCACGCAAATAATTCTCTTCTGTCGAGTCCGACCTTCTTTCCATAGTGTATATCCACACCCTGGAAGTATCTGATAGACCCGAAAATAAAGAATTAAAGTTCAGCTGCATTTGCGATTAATTCGGCAACGTCAAGTACTTTGATCTCAGACTCCTTTTCAAAATTCTTTACACCATCAGTCATCATAGTGTTACAAAAAGGGCAACCGGTAGCAATGATAGAAGCCTTGGTCTCTAATGCATCTTCCGTTCTCTCGATATTAACTTCTTTATTCCCCTTTTCTGCTTCTTTAAACATTTGAGCTCCCCCTGCCCCGCAACAAAGTCCTTTTGTCTTACAGCGCTTCATTTCTACTAGCTCAGCATCCAGTTTCTCAATCAACTCACGAGGAGCATCAAATACATTGTTTGCTCTACCAAGGTAGCAAGGATCATGAAAAGTGATCTTTTTCCCTTTGAATACTCCACCGTCCTTAAGTGCAAGCTTTCCTGTGTTGATCAGGTCTTGAATCAATTGTGTATGATGAATAACTTCATATTCGCCACCCAATTCAGGATATTCATTTTTAAGCGTATTAAAGCAATGAGGACATGCAGTAACGATTTTTTTCACTTCATATCCATTTAATACCTGGATATTCATCATTGCTTGCATCTGAAATGTAAATTCATTCCCTGCTCTTTTGGCAGGATCACCTGTACAGCTTTCCTCAGTTCCAAGAACAGCAAAACTTACATTACAATGATTGAGAATTTTAACGACAGCCTTTGTGATCTTTTTCGCGCGATCATCAAAGCTTCCAGCGCATCCAACCCAAAATAAGACATCAGGAGTCTCTCCTTTTGCCATCATTTCTGCCATTGTAGGTACTTGCATACTCATATTATTGTTCAAATACTTGAATACTAACTTGTTTTTCTACCAGATCTGTGAACTTTCCGTCGTATCTGGTGGCGCGAACGATATGATTATCGATCCAATGATAATTACCTCCTCTTGGTTTCCCCATTAGAAGTCCATGATATCTGAATCCGTTTTCGTTCAACCATTTTTCGGTAACCTCACGATGTTCTTCTACTCTTGAGGTAAAAAAGGTAATGACATGACCTTCTTCGTACCATTTGTTGATCGTATCTAATGCATCCGGAAATAAAGCTGCTGTGCTCATTCTTTCCGGCTCTTCATTTGGAATATCATCACAAACAGTACCGTCAATATCGATCAAATAATTCTTAATGTGATCAGGTAAAACAGGAGACAAATGCTTCCCGTTTTCGACCAGCTCAATTAAATCTTTTCCGTTATCAGTCTTCATTTGCCCAGTTTAATCGATCGTTTGGAGAGAATTGCCATGGAGCTCCATTGTTTTCAATGTTCGTCAGCATACCCGTAAGTTCAGTTGGCATTTTTGACTCCTCCATAACAAGGAACCTTCTTAGATCCACAATGATCGAAAGAGGATCAATGTTTACCGGGCATTCCTGAACACAAGCATTACAAGATGTACATGCCCAAATCTCTTCTTCAGAAATGTAATCCCCTAATAGACTCTTGCCATCTGAATAGTCCTTTCCGTGTTTTCTGATGTTATCCCCTACTTCTGTCAAACGATCTCTAGTGTCCATCATGATCTTTCTAGGAGAAAGTTTCTTTCCAGTTATATTAGCCGGACAAGACGAAGTACATCTACCACATTCCGTACAGGTATATGCATCCAAAAGATTTTTCCAAGTAAGATCGGTAACGTCCTTAGCTCCAAAACGCATTTGTTCACCTCCTCCATCAGCAGGCACAGCAAAAGGATCTGCAGTCGGATCAAGCATTAACTTAACCTCATTCGTCACAGATTCCATATTTGTGAACTTACCTTTTGGCTCTAGGTTTGAATAATACGTATTAGGGAAGGCCAATAGAATGTGAAAATGCTTTGAATACGGCAGGTAATTCAAAAAGGCAAAGACCATAATGATATGCCCCCACCAGCCTATCTGTTCCAGTAAATGAAGCGAATGAGCATCCATTCCACCGAATATGGCTGGTCCAATTAATGATGAAATAGCGAAACCATAGCTCTTTGAACCATTCTCTGCAAGATTCAACCATGCTTCATCAGCACCATTCATAGTAAAGATGCAACACACCAGGACTATTTCCATGATCAAGATCAAATTAGCGTCTTGCTTCGGCCAGCCTGCAAGTTCCTTCATGTTCAGACGAGGCAGTTTCAACATATTTCTTCTGGCAAGAAATGCAACTGTGGCTATAAGTGCAAGTAAAGAAAGAATCTCTATAAACGAGATTACAAAAGTGTAAAATCCTCCAAGCGCTTCATGAAAAATTCTATGAGATCCTGTTAATCCGTCAATAAAGATCTCGATCAATTCTATTTGAGTGATCACAAACGCAGCGTAGATTGCTAAATGCAATAACGCCGGAAGTGGTCTTGAAAACATTTTCTGTTGACCAAAAGCGACAAGAAGCATCGTTTTCCATCTTTCTGAGCTATTATCTGAACGCTCAGTGGATCTTCCTAAAAGAATGTTGTTTCGAACTTTTAAGACATTAAAAGAGAACAAACCTATCCCTCCGATGAGCAATAGAGCAAATAAAATGATTGAGATCATAATTAATTTGGAATAGAATCTAACAAATTACGAAGCTTCTTTTCTTCTTTACCCGTTAAAGGAACTCCTTTTGTTTTTGCTCCCAAAACAGAGAAATGAATATATCGTTCAGGATGCAATTGAAGGTCGTTTACGAGATTCTGCAGCTCTTGATTGGTATTAACAAGTTGTTGATACAATTGTTCATCCCCTAAAAGCTTACCGAGAGTACCCTGTCCGTTTTGAGCCTGATCAAGAAGTGAGTTTAAAGATTTCAGAGTTGATCCAGCATTATTAATAACACCTTTAAAATCTGCCGTTACGAGATCATCAGACACTTTTCTGGTATTGCCTATTATGGCAGCTACTTCATCATTACTTTTCTTAAGATTGGCGGTGATGCTCTCTACATTGGACATGATCTTTCCGAACTTAGCCTTTTCCTCCAAAACAAGTAATTCTACCTGCTCAGCCACATTGCCAAATCGGTTGATGGCTATCTTGACCTCCTTCATACTTTTTTCAATTTCTGAAGTAGCTGTAGTGTCCCAGAAAGCAGTTAATGAGTTGATCATTTTATCTACGGAACTCATCATCCCCTGAACTTTCTGTACAATCGGATCAGCATAGGATTTCACCTGAGAAACCATATCTTCTGCAATAGTACCAGGGATTTCATCTCCGGCATTGTGATATCCTTTGGATAGATCTGTGGGCATTTGAATTTGAAGACTTTTATTAAAAAGATCCAAAGACCCAATTTCTACCATTGTTCCGACTGGTAATTTCACATCACTGTTTTGAATATTGAAAGAAACTTTAACCTGTTTCCCTGATTCACCATTCGGTTCATAATCTACACCAACAACTTTTCCAACGATCACTCCATTCAGCGTAACGTTACTGGCAACGGCAAGTTGACCGGAATTCGGGAAATACGCGAAGTAATTATCATCCCCACCGAAAAAACTACTACCCTTAAGAAAATTGATTCCGGTTACGAATAACGCGATAGCTGTAACTGCTATAACTCCGGCTTTTAGTTCCTTTGAGATCTTCAAAACTTTATTTTTTCGCTAATTTAATAGCTTTTTCCAAATTAATCCGCTCCCCGTTCACAAAGGCAACAACAAATGCATGTTCATAACCTTTCTCCCTCATTTCATTTTTATACTTATTCGCTGAGTCAAAATCATTCACAAACTCACCTGATGTGTATTTGTAAAGATTATCCTGGGTGTATTCATAGATCTTTAATCCATTGAATTTAGGTGCCGTTAGCGAAATTTTTGAACTGGAAGTTTCAATTTGAACCCTGAAAACCACCTGATCTTTATTCGGATCTTCTGCTGAAACTTCAATTGTAGGTGGGACTTCCGTTTTTACCTGACTATCAACCCCTTCCAATTCATTTTTATACTTTTCAAATGCCGTAAACATGGCCTTTGCCATTTTTATTTGACCTGTCGTATCGGCAAGAAACTTCTCCTCTTGTGGATTCGTTAAAAACCCGGTTTCTATCAATACACTGGGCATTGTCGTTTTGTATAGCACTAGAAATCCCGCCTGCTTCACTCCTCGATCGTAACGGCCAAGGGTTTTAAATTCCTTTTGCAATTTATCTGCAAAATTGATCGATTGATCAAGGAATACTGACAATTGAAGTTGCCTCGCAATGATTGCATCTGGAGACATGTCAAAATCTTTGTATTTAGCTCCTTTATCGTCTTCCAGATAAATTGTTGCATTCTCTCTTTCAGCCACCTTTTGTTGAGATTCAGTTCTGTGTAAACCTAAAACATAGGTTTCCGTGCCATAAGCACTTGGACTTGCTGAATTGGCGTGAATGCAAATAAAAAGATCTGCATTCGCTTTGTTAGCAATTTTCGCACGTTCATCGAGCTCTACAAAAACATCGGTATCTCGAGTATACACCACCTTAATGTCAGGGAATTTCTTTTTGATCATATCCCCTAGTTTCAAAGCCATACTCAGGCATACATGTTTTTCATGGGCAGAGGCACCATGACACCCCGGATCTTTTCCTCCATGACCTGCATCGATCACAACTGTTTTAATTGAAGGTAAATCCGTGTTTTGAGCTTGCAAACTATAGCCTTCAGCAAAGAACAGGCACAATAAAAACAGAACGATTCTGTTATTAGTCCTTGATTTTATCCCTGTAAGTGACATATTTAATAGTTTTGTGCTCACAAGAAAAATCTTGCAATACAAATTTAATTGAGGACGGTTGTTCAAAAAGTATTCCATATATAGAGTTATCTTCTTTGGATTGTTAATAAAGTGCTCTCTTTATTCTGCTTTCGCTCAAGAGAATTTCAAAGACACGCTTCGTTTGGACGATGATAGTTTTTCTGAAATCATTAAGTATTCTGCAAGAGACTCGCTTTACACAGATTTGAAAAATGAAAAGATCCATCTTTTTGGTGAAGCAAAAGTTGATGACGGCCAAGTTCAGATGACAGCTGGATACATTCTGATCGATTTAAAAAAGAACGAAGTATTAGCAAGTTATCGCCTTGACGAAGACAGCAATAAAGTTGAACTTCCATCATTCAGTGATGGTTCAGAACCTATTACTGCAAGTACTATCCGTTATAATTTTGACACGGAGAAAGGTTACATCGAGGAATTAACCATTAAACAAGATGAATCTTTCATCTATATGGGCATTGCAAAAAGACACCCAAATGAAGAGATCCATTTTAAAAATGGAAGATTCACAACGTGTGATCTGGAAGAACCCCATTACCATTTTCAATTATCTAAAGCGATTCTAATTCCTGAAGAACGAATTGTAACAGGCCCCATGAATCTTTATGTTGCAGGAATCCCTACTCCACTTGGCTTGCCTTTTTCAGTCATCCCACAGCAGAAAGAGAGAACTCATGGACTTTTATTCCCTGAATTGGTTCCCCTTTCCTCTTATGGATTTGGATTTCAGAATCTTGGATATTACATCCCCATCAATGATCATCTACAAACGAGTGCATACATCAATCTATACTCTCGAGGAAGCTGGGGAATCAGAAATGATCTTGATTATGCAAAACGTTATGGATACAGAGGTAATCTGGACATCGGCTTTCAGCAATTTAGACTTGGATTCCCTTCCGATGCGAGGAACAACAAAGTTTCAGTATTCTGGAAACACACAAAAGAGCCAAAATCCAATCCTTATTGGAACTTTGGAGCAAATGTAAATTTCATTTCAGACAACCAGAGTAAAAACAATCTTGATCCATTAAACCCTGATTACTTCAATAACAGTTTTAATTCTGATATTTCGATTGGAAGAATATTTCCGGGAAAGCCTATTACAACGGGATTAAAGCTATCAGTGCGTCAAAACTCTATCACTAATAACATGTCATTGGTGAGTCCTGAATTCAACGTGAATGTGAACCGTGTATTTCCTTTTAAGAAGTTGATCAAGGGCTTCGAACCCTGGAAACAAACATTTTCCAGAATTGGAGTTACTTATCGTTTAGACGGCCAAAACAGATCGACTTTCAATAGCGATTTACTTCAGAACGGAGACTTTGCAACAATAAGCAATCAATTTCAAAATGGTATTAACCAACAATTAACCGTTCAGACGACAGGGTCCTTATTCAAAGGAGCAATTAAGTACACCCCTTCACTGGCCTACGGAAACAAGATCAATTTTCAGCAGGTTGATAAGTCTTACGATGCCTTAAACAACACTACTTTGACGGATACTATTCAGAAAAGCGGGATGATGAACGAGTTGAATTTTTCAATGCAACTAACCAGTATTCTTTACAATTATTATCGTTTTGCCGGAAAGAACAAGGTAATCATGCGTCATCTGATCACACCATCAGTTGGATTCAATTATGTACCTCAGCTCAATGAGTTGATCACAGAGGACGTAGGAGTTGATCAAGCATCAATTACATATTCTCCATTTGAAAGAAGCCTTTATGCAGGCTCTTCAGTTCCGAGAAATGTTTCCAGAATAACATTTGGAATTAACAACACATTCGAACTTAAAAATCCTTCAAAAAAAGACACATTGGATCAGGTGAAAAAGGTTCGAATCATTGACGCGCTTTCGTTCACAGGGTCATATGATCTCACCAAAGATTCAATGAACCTTTCAGATATATCCATTAACCTAAGAATCAATCCAATATCATGGTTTAATTTCGTTGGAACTTCAACTTTTAGCCCTTATTCGTGGGATAGTGAAACGGGCACAACTCTCTCACCATATGCCCTATCTCAAGGACGCTTAGGTAGATTTTTAAGAACCGACCTTACTTCAACAATTACTTTGACTTCTCAAAAAGGAAAACAGGAGATCTCAAATAATCAGAACATTGTTCAGGATAACTGGAATAGCGATATGAATTACTATGCCCTACATCCTGAATACTTGATCGATTATGATATTCCATGGAAGATCAACCTTTCTCATGTTTTCTCGATCGTTCAAAATACTGCAAAAACAGATCTAACTCCAGATAACCTCTATTTGACACAGACTCTTGTGTTTAACGGAGATGTAAGCTTTACAAAGCGCTGGAAAGCCTCCACGATAACTAATTTGGATCTTCAGGAATTCAAAGTCACCAACACTAGAATTGCCTTATCCAGAAACCTTCATTGCTGGGCCCTTTCTTTCAACTGGACACCTATTGGAGGAAATAAGAGTTTCTTGTTCAGTATTCGCAATACATCAAGCATCTTTCAGGATGCGAAAATTGAGTTCAGAAAACCACCATTATTCCTTTAATAAAAAAGGGAGATCAAATCTCCCTTTTCTACTATTTTATAAAGTGCATTTCAACCCTTCGGTTCTGAGCCCTTCCTTCTCTCGTTGAATTGTCTGTTATAGGCTTAGATTCTCCGAAATAATAGGTCTCAATTCGTTCAGGCGCAACACCATTCGACACTAAAAAGTCTTTAACCGCCTGAACACGATTCTTAGATAGTTCCATGTTATATTCTTCACTACCATTATCATCAGTATGTCCATCTAATTTGATCTTCAGATCTTTTCTGATCAAGAGCAAATTTGTCAATGATTCAAGCTCACCATAAGATTTTCTCAAGATGATTGCCTTATCATGTTCAAACTCTAGCCTTCTGGAAGTAAGATCAAGAACTCTTTCTGCTTCAGCATCACTAATCCTTTGTACCGGCTCTCCTCTTTCTATGAAAATAGTATCGATCTTTTCTACCACAAGAGTATCTGTCACATACTGAATCTGAACGACAGTATCTATCTGAGGAGTAACATTTACCATACTCATTGTGTCTCGAGGATCATCTTTTGGCTTTCTGCAAAGTTTTAATCCTAAAATAACCTCATGTGAACCTGCACCGTAAGATGCGATATTCTTCATCGGGATTTCATACGCATAACCAAGGAAGAAAAGGTCTCTTATATTCAATCCTGCTCTACCAATTACCCCGACACCAGTTCTATAACCTAAACCAAACTGAAATAAATTCTTGTAGTTCACGTCTGCATTGACATCCAATTGACCAACATTATCGATACCCTTGTACATTAAAGATGGCTTAATCGAGAATTTATCATTGATTCGTTGTGTGTAGGCCAAATAACCAATCAAATGCCTTCTCAATCCGTATCCGTCGAGTCCGGTGTACCCAAAATTGGAAAAAGATTGCAAAACCTGCTTTGAAGAGGCTGAGACTTCCAATCCTTTAAATTGATACATAATTCCTAATTCTGAATTAATAATGGATGAAGATTGAGTACCTCCATTCACAATCACATCTGCACCATCGAGTACAACAGCTCCTTCAGGATTCACTCTGAACTGATAGTAACCAGCCGTTAATCCAATCCTAAGTCGATGGGGTTCTGGTAAAGGCAAACCATATGAAAGAGAACCTGAAGCAGCCACTTGCTGAAGCATTCCAAGCTTATCGATCAACACACTTCCTCCAGCTCCCCATACATTTTTAAATGCAGTATTTGCACTAAGAAAACTAGTTGTTGGCGCACCTGACACTCTCACCCACTGATTGAGATGTGAAAAATAAACCTCGGTACAACCATTCACTCCTGCATATGCTGGGTTAAAGGAAAATCTATTGTAATTATATAGATTACTTTGAGGTGTCTGTTGCGCAGAGATATGCGTCAATAATCCTAAGACAGCGCTACACAATATATATTTCATCTGTATTCTCATGGCGCTTATTTTTTAAATCTGAATAAATTAATTTCTCCGGTGTACTCAGTATCCGAACATTTGATCGAATAGTAATATACCCCGTCAGGTAGCGGTTCCCCGTCCTTAGTACCATTCCAATCATTCTGATAATCACTGGTCGAATACACTGGTTGACCCCATCTGTTATAGATCATTACATCACATCCACTGATGATACTTAAGTTAGATATTTTCCAAGTATCATTCTGCCCATCATCATTTGGAGTAACCATGTTCGAGATCAGGAAGTCGGAAACATTTAAAGTCAAGTAGACTATAGAATCACAACCAGCTGATGTAGTAAAGACTTCCGTGTAGTTACCAGGAACAGATAAAGTCTGAGTCCCGAATATATAAGTGTCTCCGAGACCTATCGTAACTTCCTGGAACGTTTCTACGGCATCATCGACAAATAAATACAATGTAACCGTAGAGTCACAACCATTCGCATTGGTCAGATTCGCAGTATATGTACCTGCACTACTTAACGTTTGCCCATTGAACGAATAAGTCTGACCACTACATATGGTTGCAGATGTAGACCCTGTCAATTCTGGCAATACAGTTAAATAGAGTGTTACAATCGAATCACAACCATTCGCTGCAGTAACAGTTTGCTGATAAGTTCCTGAGGCAGAAAGAGTATTTCCATCGAATGAATATGTCTGACCGGCACAGATCGTCATGGCAAAGGATCCATTCTCAACAGGGAGAACTGTTAAGAATAGTGTCGCAATTGAATCACACCCATCGACAGATATTAAATTGTCTAGGTATGTTCCTGAAGTATTATATGTACTTGATCCGAATGAGTAACTATCACCTTCACAAATTGTAGCACTCGTATTTGACGTTAGTGTCGATGTTACAAATAAAGCCGTGGTAACAGTACTGTCACATCCATTCGTGGCCACAAAAACATCTGTGTAAATACCAGAAGTGTTATAAACATTAGTACCTACTGAGATCGAAGCACCCTCACAAATCGTGAATTCTTGTGCAAAGAAGGATGGTTCAATTACTGTTAACGTCGTGTACACCGCACTATCACATCCGTTTGCTCCAATGAATACATCTGTATATAGTCCTGCCGTCGTCTGATTCGCACCTTCCAAGAAAATAGATTGTCCATTACATATTGATGCATTCACGAAGTTCAAGTTCGGTGCAACGATACAAGGATTTGAACAAGCCGTTGCGTCAACAGTGAAGACATAAGGACAAGCACCGTCATTCACCGAGATCGTGAACACATCTGCAGAAGGCACTGCAAACACAACATTTACTCCTGCACTAAACACTCCGGTTTCTACAAGATTCATTGAACCATCTGCAATTGTGTAAGAGAAGTTAGACCCATAGAAGGTTGCTAATCCACCATTTGCTGTAAATGTAATTTCACAGAGCGCATTGTTGTAATTGGAGACAGGAACTACAGGTTGTAAGAACACGATTGGAACTCCATTTTCAACGGTTGATGAATTACATGTAAGATCTCCCCAGTTTGCGGGCTCATCGGCCATTGGAGAAACATAATAGATCTGATTGAACAAAGGATTTCCAAATGTTCCTGACCCATCTGTATCATTTAAGAATACACCATTGTCAGATTGAAGTGAATCAATAAACATGAAACCACTTCCAGAAACAGGATCCGGAACCGGATTGGTCTGATGAATTACGTATCCAAGAGTCAAACATGAAGGAATGCTCATTGTAGACTCTCCTATTCCATTCAACATGATGTTAGGATCCACGGTCTCCCCCCAGCATACAAACGCCGTATCTCCACTGGTAACTGTAATCGTTTCTGCTGCAGCGATCAGTTCCAGTTCAATATCACCTGCATCACTCTCCACTTCTCTAATGTATTCGATTATATACTGTCCTTCATCTCCAGGTGAACCTCCGTCTAATTGAACCGCATATAGCGCTCCAGGCGTAAGGCAGCAAATTGACTCCTGAGTACCTTCAAATCCAGCAGAACCCTGAAGCATTGGAGTGATAAGTGGAGTATTTCTTGTTCCGTCTTCTGTAAAGGTTGCTGGTTGAAGACCTCCGTAACAATCTGTCCCATTTAAAAATGTGTAGATCGCATATCTCAGTGTATCTAACCCTATATATGCTCTTAGGTTCATTTCAATTGCTCCAGATGGAGGCGCAACGAAGTAATGCCATACCGTTTGATCGGCTCTGTCTCCTGATAAAGCAGCAGATGCAGGTTCACCCGCAAGGTATTCTCTACAAGCAAGGACGTTCGTTCCGGCAACTGCCTGGAAATTTGGATTAGTCCCAGCAGGAGTAACAGGAATTTCATATAAAGGATCAGCAAATGCAAGACAAAGAATGTCATTTCCAGGAGGATTTAATGATGGATCTGAAACTGATGGATCGTAGATCCACGAACTGATCTCCTGAGAGCTCAATGGAGTCAAAGCATCCGATGGATCCATCATTCCAAAATATTTATAACCTGGCTCCAGACATCGAGCAGCAATCACAGCACTTGGATCACCACCTAAGAAGTTATTTGCTCCTCCATCATCCGCATCCATGAATTCAAGATTGGCGCAAGAGTAATCAGAAGGAATTCCAGGAGAAAAACGAACGTCATATGCAAACAAGGCATTATTCTCACCATAGATCACATCATCGTAATCAGTCTCAATTATCATTCGACCATTATTTGGAGCGACAAAATTGAACCATACACTTTCGTTAACAGTTCCATTGTTCTCAGCAACATGATCGTAATCATATGCGTGATAGTTATTTGGGTTATTGTTTGTGTGTGCAGCCCCTGTTTCTGCAAAATCATCACCTCCATCGTATGCACAACCAAAATCAATCGTTACTGATGGAGGGTTACCCGTCTGATTGGAAACTGGTGCTAAACCATATGGAACTGAAGAGGACAGACAAGGGATATCTTCAGCATCTGCGGCAGGACCTCCACCTAAATCATTTACACGAACTTCAACAATACCTGCATCGTTAGGATCATCTCCCGTAAGTTGTACATAATAAGTTTCTCCTGCAATTAACTTTTGATAACTTATAAGAGGCAGTGGGTCACATGCGTTCAGAGAGATTTGTGCTTCAGGATCTAATCCCAAAAGATCTATACCGTCGGAAAATTGAATATGAGACAAATAATCGAATTTATCCTTAATCAGCACACCTGTTATTGGTTGGATTCCTGTACCACAGTTCCCACCATCAGCTGCATGATAAATTTCTATGTAAGTTCCGATCTCTGTGCCGCCAAGATCTGTAGTAACCTCTACCGATCCACTTGCAGGTGCCACAAACTTGAACCATGCGGATGAATTATTAGTCGCTACATCCCCACCTCTCGGCTCATTTGTTTCAAGCGTGTTACTTGCGCAAATGGCTGTTTGGTATGTCGTATTGATATTGATAAGATTAGCATCACATATATCATCAGCCAAGATGATGACAGAAGTTGCAAAATCAACCCGTTCAACTTGTAGATTGATGACATATGTTTGATTACATCCTCCTCCTGAGCCACTTGCGCTGAACGAGTAATTCAGTGTTCCAGGGGCTCCGGGAACGGGCATTGCAACATTTTGTATTCCGGTCTCACCATCAGTTAGACCAAGAATATCATAGTTCCCTGCATCATCATTCTCATAAGCTTCCCAAGCTAAATTGACCACTGTCGGTACATCTGAAGGACAGATATACTGATGATCAAAGAAAAGGCCATTGGAAGGGGAAAACCCGCCATTTGGGGTTGCAATGGTGTACGGGCCATTATTTCCATTGAAATTGGCATAATTAAAATCGAATACACCAAATAAAGCCGGGTTATTGTTGGTATACCCTAAGGTGTTATCAGTCGCAGTAAATTCCCAGACAAAGTCAGAATTGTTAGTAATAAATAGAATATCCGCATCACAATCAGCATTATTCAATGTTTGAACTGAGACGACTTTTACTCTGACAATGGATTGAGAAAAAACTGCGTTTTCAACAGAGAACAGAAGCGCAACAAAGCACAACATTCTAATAGAACGAGCTATAATCATAAGTAAGCAATAGTTTAAGAATTGCTAACCTACTAAATTATAACAACATGTTCACAGGATTCTCCATGAAATTTTTGAAGGTCTGTAAAAATGATGCACCAGATGCACCATCAACCACTCTGTGATCACAAGAAAGAGTCACTTTCATCACATTTCCCGGTACAACTTGTCCATTCTTTACAACAGGAACTTCTTTAATACCTCCTACAGCAAGAATACAGCTATCAGGTGGGTTTACAATAGCTGTAAACTCTTCTATACCAAACATTCCAAGATTTGAAATTGTGAATGTATTACCTTCCCAATCCGATGGTTGAAGTTTCTTATCCTTGGCCTTCTTGGCGTATTCTCTAACTTCTTCTGAAATTGTAGACAACCCTTTTGAATCCGCGAATCGAATTACAGGAACTAAAAGCCCTTCATCTACCGCTACAGCTACACCAACGTGTACATGATGATTTCTTCTGATATAATCACCATACCAAGAACTATTGATCGCAGGGTGCTTTTTCAAAGAGAGAGCCACAGCCTTAACCACAAAGTCATTAAATGAGATCTTAACTCCATTGGAATTAATTGACTTTCTTGCTTCTATTGCAGCGTCCATGTCAATGTCAAGAGTCAAATAAAAATGTGGTGCAGTAAACTTGCTTTCCGCCAATCTTCTTGCAATGGTCTTTCTCATTTGAGAAACAGGTTCATCTACAAAAGATTCTGTTCCAGCAGGAACTGAAGGAATCATGGCAGAAGCTCCAGAAGCAGGAGTATAAGGAACAAAATGATCTACATCTCTTTTGACAATTCTTCCGCCTTCACCTGTTCCAGCTACAGCATGAATGTCAATACCTTTTTCTTCAGCAAGTTTTTTCGCAAGTGGACTTGCAAATACTCTTCCGTTATTTTGAGCTACTGGGGCTGGTGCAGCCACCGGTGCCGCAGCAGTTGTACCAGCAGCAACCTTTGTTTCTGCAGGTGCCGGCTCAGGAGTAACCGTTTTTTCTTCTTGTTTAGGAGTTGGTTCTACTTTAGTTTCAGCTGCAGGAGCTGAACTGATCAGTGCACTTATATCTTCTCCCTCTTTACCAATAATGGCTAAAACAGAATTTACTGGCGCAGCTTTTCCTTTCTCTACTCCTATATACAATAGAACTCCATCATAAAAAGATTCGAATTCCATCGTTGCCTTATCAGTTTCAATTTCAGCAAGTACTTCTCCTGAACTTACTTTATCACCAATCTTCTTCGTCCATTCTGCAACAACACCTTCAGTCATTGTGTCGCTCAGTTTGGGCATGTAAATTACTTCAGCCATTGTTAACTGTAATATCTATCAATTAATATTCTATGATGTACGGGTAATCTTCCTGTACATAAACATCTTTGTAAAGTTCTTCCGCTTCTGGATATGGAGAATTCTCAGCAAAAACAATTGATTCTTCTACTTCATTCTTCACCCACTCATTCATCTCTTCGATCTCCTTTTCAGTCATCCAATTATTTTTCTGAATCATTTCCAAGCAATGAGTGATCGGATCTTTTTCGATCCATTCATTCACTTCATCTTTGGATCTGTATTTCTGAGGGTCAGACATCGAATGTCCTTTGTAACGATAAGTTCTAATGTCCAATAATGTTGGCCCATCGCCTCTTCGAGCTCTATCAGCTGCTTCTTCAATTGCATCATGAACATCTTCCGGACGCATACCATTTACAGCTCTGGATGGCATCTCGTATGAGAGACCGATCTTCGTAAGGTCTGTAACATTCGTAGTACGTTCAACTGAGGTACCCATTGCATAATTGTTATTTTCAATAATGAATACAACCGGTAATTTCCAATTCATAGCCATATTAAAAGTTTCATGCAACATTCCCTGACGCACGGCGCCATCACCCATTGATACAAAAGCTACATTATCTGTTCCATTGTATTTTTCAGCAAATCCAACTCCTGCTCCCATTCCGATCTGTGCACCAACAATTCCATGTCCTCCCATGAAGTTAACGTTCTTGTCAAAAAAGTGCATTGACCCTCCTTTTCCTTTAGAACACCCGGTAATTCTTCCAAATAATTCTGCCATCAGAATTCTTGGGTCAGTTCCAAAGGCTATTGGATGAGCATGATCACGGTATGCCGTCATGTGTTTATCGTCCTTACGACAAGCACTTGCAGTACCGACTGCTATTGCTTCCTGTCCGATATATAAGTGGCAAAAACCACCAAATTTTTGTTGAATGTATAATTGACCAGTTCTTTCTTCAAATCTTCTAATCAAAGACATGTCTTTGTACCATTTGATGTAAGTCTCCTTACCAAATTTAGACTTAGAAGAAGAAGCTTCTTTTCTGGTCGTTTTTGAAGGTTTGTTCGCCGATTTTACCGCCATTTTTACCTTGTTTAATTTTCAACTGACAAATATAGAAAAATATCCTTTTCAGGTATTCAATTTCTCCCTAACTCTTGGTGTCTTACCTATTCATCCTGACCTTTAGATTGTTATAAAGCTCAAGAGTATGAACTTGATCCGGGTATTGCTTTAAAATATCCTCGTACATCACCAATGCCTTATCTAAATCACCAGTCATCTCATGCAGCATGGCAAGATTGGATTTTGAACTGATATCTCCGGGATTCATTTGACAATAAACAGTCATGATCTTAATGGCTCTACCTACCTCTTTGCGTTCAAAATACTTTTTAGAAAACTCCAGATATACTGCACTTAACTCACTGTATTTTCCACCGGAATTTTCAACAAGCTTCACCAGATCATCATCCTTTCCCAATTCATAATTCGCAAAGATCAAACGATGAAGATCATCTTTTGCCAAATCCTCTACTTTAGACGCTGTTTTTGCCATTATGCTCAAATAGACTAATTTATTTTCTGAATTCTCTTCAAGCTTTATCAATTCATCTAGGGTGTAATAACGATTATTGAATAAGGTTCGCTTTGTAAGACCGAGAGAATCAATAGCAATTCCCAGAAGGTCATTTGCACGATTCAAATACTTCAATTTATCCTCTTTCGATTGAGCAATTTTCGCTTTTTCACCATACACGAAAGCAAGATTTTCATAAACATTTGGATACGAATCGTAGATCTGCAGACACTTTTGATAGCTTTCAATCGCCTTATCAAACCAAACGTCCTTAACGACAGCTTTATTTCCTTGCTCCAAATACTCTGTACCAAGATTGAAATTGGTCTTGATGGATCCAGGGCAAACTGCGACTCCGGATTCATAGATGGATAAATTATTCTTCCAATCCATGTTTCGGATAAAAGTTCTTGGAATGTAATAAGCCGAAAGGCCAATTATACTAACCAAAAGAACAGGCTTATTCAATTTATCACCGACCCAACTTAATGTGCATACAACGAGGATGATTATTCCCAATAACGGCAAAAACATGAATCGTTCACCCAAAGGACAATTGATCAAAAAGAAAAAATTTGATGTAGCAATGAAGGTCGTCCCAAATAAAACAGCACCTATTCCCCATTCCTTCCTAAACAATGTTCCAAACGCCATTGCCGCCACAACAGATATCAGTAACATCACTCCTATCCATCCCGAAACTCCAGCATCCTCCAGGGTAAACGTAGACAATGAATAATCCCAGCTCATCTGAACAGGAAACAAACAAAGCTGAATGTATTTTGAAAAGATCGAAGAATTGACCAAGAATCTATCAAACCCTTCATACATCACCAAAGAATTAGCCACTGGATCGATCGGATCTGCGATCAAAACATCTGAAAGAACTTGCGATCTAATAAATAAATAGTTCATTAATGGCACCCCAGACACTAGTGATGAAGTAGCCATGCCTAAGAAGTTGAAACCTTTCTTCAAGTGGTAGATCACCGGAAATAGAATAAATGCAGGAATAACCGACTCTTTTGAAAGTGCAGCAACAAAAAAGGTAGTTCCGGCTAGTAAAATGTACTTTAAACTCTTCGAATCATTGAGCCACTTCAAAAAATACCATAACGACAGAAACAAGAACATTGCTGCCAATATCTCATCCCTGCTCTTGACATTCGAAACGACCTCTGAGTGTAGCGGATGTATAGCAAACAAAAGAACGATCCATTCCGTGAAATAGCCTGAACGATTTTCAAATAACAGCTTTAACATCTTATAGAGAGCCATTATGGTTAAACCGTACAATAAAATTTGGACGAAGTGTGAAGCTGATGAGTTTAATCCAAACAAGGAACGTTCAACGGCAAAAGTTGTCAAAACCAATGGACGATAGGATTCATCCTCTCGCCCATCATAACCATATAAATAACTGTGTGAAAAGATTTCTGGAATACCACTAATTCCTTTTTCAGTAAGACCATTCTTGGTTGCTACAATAAGATCATCGACCACATAATCATGTCCCAGAGTGTTGATATACATGATCACTCCAAGCAAGAACCAAAACCAGTTTTTCTGAAAAATCAAACTCATAATGAACCAAATACGAAAGGCAAAAGATCCTTTGCTCTTTCAAAGATCAATACTCTTCCATCCTGACTAACGATGATCACTTTAAAAGGTTGTTTTTGACGCTCCTCCACTTCCACCATCACCTGCCTGCATCCACCACAAGGACTTAAAAGACGATCAACCGGTAGAAGATCACCTTTAGCTACAATACATAAAACTTCTACAGTCTCATTCGGGTAATTACTTCCACAATGAAAAAGCGCAACTCTTTCGGCACACAATCCAGAGGGATAAGCAATATTTTCCTGATTACTTCCAATGATCACCTGCCCATTACCCAATAAAACACTAGCCCCTACCTTGAATTTACTATAGGGGGCGTATGCGTCACCACATGCACTAAGGGCTTTTTCTAATAACCCCTTCTCTATTTCAGTCAAACTATCAGTCGTTGGAAATAACAGATAATTGATATTCAATTGATATTTCATAATTCAATGTTGTCCCGAAATTACAAATTCAAACTCATCCACGTCCATCTTTGTAATCTTCTTCATTTAAGCTAATTTTGCACCCTCTTATGAATCAGTACAAAAAAGTTTCATTCTACACCCTAGGCTGTAAGCTGAATTTCTCAGAAACATCAACGATTGCTCGTCAATTTATTGATGCAGGTTATGCAAAAGTTGATTTCGAAGAAACTCCCGATATCTACGTGATCAACACATGTTCGGTTACTGAAAATGCTGATAAAAAATGTAAACAGCTTGTCAAAAGAGCCCTTAAAATAAATCCAGAAGCGTTTGTTGCGATCATTGGTTGCTATGCTCAACTCAAGCCTCAGGAAATTGCAAAGATCCCCGGAGTAGACATTGTTTTAGGTGCAAATGAGAAATTCAATGTAATTGAACACATTGAAGGAATTGATCAAAAAGGAAATATCGCCAAGATTGAAAATGAATCAATAAAGGAGACGAAAGAATTTGTTCCAAGCTTTTCTTTTGGAGACAGAACTCGATCTTTTCTTAAGGTTCAGGATGGCTGTGATTATTTCTGTACTTTTTGTACAATCCCCTTAGCCCGCGGAAAAAGCAGGAATGCGTCCATTCAAGACACCTTAAAAGAGGCCGAAAAAATAGCCGAAACCAATGTAAAGGAAGTAGTTCTTACCGGTGTAAATATTGGTGATTTTGGACAAGGAAGTGATGAGAATTTCTTTCAATTGATCAAAGGACTTGACATGGTAAAAGGAATTGATAGGTACCGAATTTCATCTATTGAGCCCAACTTACTATCGAATGAAATCATCGATTTTTGCCTTAATGAATCAAATCATTTTGTTCCTCATTTCCATATCCCACTGCAATCTGGAAACAACAGGTTGCTAAAAGCAATGCGCAGAAAGTACTTGAGAGAGCTTTATGCGGAACGTGTTTCAAGAATCAAAACAATCAGAAAAGATGCATGCATAGGCGTTGACGTCATTGTTGGATTTCCTGGTGAAACGGATGAAGAATTCATGGATTCCCTGAACTTCTTGAAAGATCTACCTGTGAGCTATTTCCATGTATTCACCTATTCGGAAAGAGCAAATACAACCGCAGTTAAACTTGGTGATCCAGTTCCGATGAATCTTCGAAAAGAGCGATCCAAAATGCTTCATATTCTCTCTGAAAAGAAGAAAAGGGCTTTTTACGAAGAAAACACAGGGACAATTCGAACGGTTCTATTCGAAAACGAAGAGGATACCGGAATGATGTACGGATTCACAGAGAATTACGTCAAAGTAAAATTCCCGTTTGACGAGCAAAAGATCAATACATTTCAAACTGTCGAATTGACTGAGATCGATCGTGACGGGATAATGAAGTGTAAGTTGACTTCAAATCAAGCTATTACAGTTTAATCGCAACTGTCATTTCCCTCTTGCCGGGAGGTCCGGGTAGCGCAACAACATCAAAACCGATCTGTTTTAGATTTCTTTTGAATTGACCCTGTGCACAATAGGTAATCAATTTGCCATTCGTTTTTAATAGCGAGAACATTTTTTCCAGCTTATCCATTTCCCACATCTCGCTTTGGGCTCTTGGACCGAATGCATCATAATAAACAAGGTCGTAGTTTGAAAGTTCCGGTACTAAATCTTCAAGATCTAAATGGATCTTTCTAAGTGTAAAATGATCGTCATACCGCTCATGACCGCCCCATTTCAAATCGTGCATCCAATGGAAAAAATCTTCATAATCAACTCCTATTTTCTCAATATAATTCATCTTGCTATAAAGCTCTTTTTCAACAGGATATGCTTCAATACCTGAATATATAATTTCAATAGCATTCTCTTTCGCGTATTGATAAGAAAGTAGAGCATTTAACCCAGTCCCCAAACCCATTTCAAAAACTCGAAGTGGTAAACCTGACGAATTTGAAACTGATCCCAGACCGTTTTGGATGAAGACATGCATTGCCTCTTGAATAGCACCATGTCCTGAATGATAGTTTTCATTCAGATCGTTAATTCTTATGGTACTTGAACCATCATTGGTAAGGATCAGTTCTCTCTTCACCATACAAAGTTAAAAGGGTAATTAACAAATGTTGATAACCGAATTGGATAAATTTTGATTACTCTTTTTTTAGTCCGTGACATTTCGACCCGTATTCGCTATATTTGTTAAATGGAAAACCCGTCTGAAAATAATAGCAAAAAGCCAGTGTCTCGTGTTCGGTCCAGTAGCTCAATAATTAGTGAGCTTGGAAGGATCCCGCCGCAGGCCGTAGATCTTGAGCAAGCCGTTCTAGGAGCTATGATGCTTGAAAAAAATGCTGTTACAGACACCATAGACATTTTACGTCCTCAGAGTTTTTATGACCCGAAGCATCAATTCATTTATGAAGCGATCAGAGAGCTCTTCGGTAACTCCAGCCCTATTGACCTTTTAACCGTTGTCAATAAACTCAAGGAAAAAGGAAGCCTTGAAGCAGCCGGAGGAGCAGCATATATCTCACAGCTAACTTCTCGCGTTGCCTCATCGGCACACGTTGAGTATCACGCAAGGATCATTACTGAGAAATACATCAAAAGAGAATTGATCAGAATGTCAAGCGAAGTGATCAGAGATTCGTTTGACGATACGAATGATGTATTCGATGTTTTGAATAAAGCTGAAGGTGAACTATTTAAGATCGCAGAAAACAATACTGGTAAGCACTTTGACACAATGCAGGTTGCCGTAAGTCAAGCTATTCGCGAGATTGAAGCTGCCGCTCAAAACAAAGATGGAATTTCAGGAATTCCAACAGGATTCCATAGCCTTGACAAATTAACTTCAGGATGGCAAAGATCTGATATGATCGTTATCGCAGCTCGTCCTGCGATGGGGAAAACCGCTTTCGTATTATCAATGGCCAGAAACACAGCCGTTGATTACAATATGGGGGTTGCTATCTTCTCTCTTGAAATGTCCTCTGTGCAGCTGGTGAAACGTTTGATTTCAGGAGAAGCACGGATTAAAGCAGAAAAGTTGAGAAAAGGAAATTTGGAGGATCATGAGTTCCAACAATTGCACTCTAGAATCAACAAATTGGCAACTGCACCGATCTACATAGATGACACTCCTGGTTTGTCTGTATTCGATTTAAGAGCTAAATGTCGTAGGATGAAAATGCAATACGACATTCAGATGGTTATTATCGACTATTTGCAGTTAATGACAGCCGGAGCAAAAAGTTCAGGAAACAGACAAGAAGAAATTTCGACCATTTCCAGATCCATTAAGGAGATCGCTAAGGAATTGAACGTTCCTGTGATCGCATTATCTCAGCTAAGTCGTTCAGTTGAAACTCGAGGTGGTGATAAAAGACCAGTTCTTTCAGATCTGCGTGAATCTGGAGCTATTGAACAGGATGCGGATATTGTTTCATTCATTTATCGCCCGGAGTACTATGGTCTTCATCACGATGAGCAAGGAAACTCAAATCAGGGTGTTGGTGAAATCATTGTCGCTAAACACCGAAATGGTGCCCTGGAAAACGTACGATTGAAGTTTGTTGGTGAATTCGCCCGTTTTGAAAACATCGAAAATTACATGGATGATTCTATGTCGGAAGGAAACTTTAATCTTTCGGCAAATACGGGGTTTGAAAATGAAAACACGAGAACGGTTACCGTAAAAAGTAAAATGAACTCTTTTACTGAAGAATCGGACGATAATTTTGATTTTAATGAAATCGATGATCCAGCTTTTTAAAGTTTGGATAAATAATTGATGACCAACACTTGATGAAAATTTTCTTTTCCGCCATATTGATCATAGTCTCTTCCTTTCAATTAAAGGCTTCTCAGCTTTTGGTTCCAATGGATGAGTCTCAGAACAATCATTTAAAGGCGTATGGAATTGCTTTTTGGACCCTGGAAAATGAAGTGGTCATTGAGTGGTTGTTGAACTACCGAGGCGGTTCCTTTCTTATGCCTCATCTGAGAACGATCGAAGAAGAGCTAATCATCAGGGGTGTCAAATATGAAGTTTTGGCGGATGGACAGGTAAATCAGATCAAAAATCTAATCGGAAACCCTGAGGTGAACATGGAGATCGTTCAGCTTGAAAAAGCTCCAAAAATCGCTGTGTACACACCTAACACATCTCAACCCTGGGATGACGCTGTAACAATGGTGATGGAATATGCTGAAATTCCTTACGAAAAGATCTATGATTCAGCAATTGTAATGGGTGTACTTCCAAAATTTGACTGGTTGCACCTTCACCATGAAGATTTCACAGGTCAATACGGTAAATTCTACGCTAATTACAGATCTTACCCATGGTACAAAGAACAAGTAGCAGCCGCTGAGCGTGATGCAGAAATGCTTGGGTTTAAAAAAGTATCTGAACTCAAACTAGCAGTAGCGTCTTCAATCAAGAATTTCGTTGCAGGTGGAGGATTTCTTTTTACGATGTGTAGTGGGACTGATAGCTTCGATATCGCATTGGCTGCTCATAACACGGACATCTGCGAATCAATGTTTGACGGGGACCCTACAGATCCAAGGGCTCAAGACAAATTAGATTATTCAAATTCATTTGCATTTGAGGACTATAAATTAGTTCGAGACCCGATGATCTATGAGTATTCCGAAATCGATGGAACTGAATTGAGAAGATTATATAGAGTAACTGAAAATACCGACAAATTCACCTTGTTTGAATTCAGCGCGAAATGGGATATCGTGCCTACCATGCTAACCCAATGTCATACGGATGTTGTCTCCGGTTTTATGGGGCAAACTACCGATTTCAAAAAAGACTTCATTAAGCCCAATGTGCTTGTCATGGGGGAAAACAAATCAATCGGCACGGCAAGATATTTACATGGAGAATATGGTCAGGGAACCTGGACCTTTTATGGCGGACATGATCCGGAAGATTATGAACATAGAGTCGGTGATCCTCATACGGACCTTAATTTACATCCAAACTCACCAGGTTACAGATTGATCTTGAATAACATTTTGTTTCCAGCTGCAAAAAAGCAGAAACGCAAGACTTAACTTATTAACAATCATTGGTAGTTAGTAGTCAAAAGATTAAATTCGAATGATCTAAAACTATTAACAAATGAAAAAAAGCTATTCTACTCTACTGGCTTTGCTTTTGTTTTCATCAACGTTTGCTCAAAAAAATATAGCTGAACAGCCTGTGTTGCAAAACAAGATCAAAACAACCGTTAAACCATCACAACCTTCTGCTGTGCAAATCACTTACAGTAGTTCAGAAAAAGGTGTCAAAAGAGGCTCTGGTCTTGATGAGCATCACAACTGTAAATCTCATGATTTTACACGGGATTATTACCAGCGAATGGGTATCTGGGAACAGGTCCAGTCTGATTATCTGCAGAATGCCGGAAATGTTCAGATCCCTTCCTCTATGCGTGTACCGGGAGCAAATACGTTTCCTATCATTTTTCACGTAGTATACAACCCGAACAATCCTGCAGAGAACGTATCGAATGCTCTGATCATGCAGGTTTACAATGATCTTGTTGAAGACTTCACGTTATTGAACGCTGACGCTTCACAGGCTCGTTCTGGATTCGGATTTGTACCCGCAGATCCAAACATCAATTTTTGTTTGGCAACTTCAACGCCGACAGGCACTCCCCTAACTGAAGTTGGTGTGGTAAGAGTTTCAACAACAGAAGACTGGTATAACTCTGATGGTGGTGAAGAAAATAAAATGAAGTCATCAGCGACTGGTGGTTCACAAATCTGGGATAGAAACAAATACTTGAATGTATGGATTTGTGATATTTCAAATGGCGCGAACTCCGGTACAGCGGGATATGCTTATCGCCCTACAACTTCTTTCTTGCCTGGGTCTTCAATCGATGGAATCGTATTGGATTACAACCTTGGGATGAATAACGATAATGTCCTAACACACGAAGTTGGACACTACCTTGGACTTGACCATACTTGGGGAGGATCTGGTAGCTGTTCAAATGACGACGGATTCACTGATACTCCAAACACGGCAGGTCCATCATTTAACTATTCTGGATCATGTTCCGGAAATCAGTCTACATGTTCTGGAGTTCAGACACAATATGAAAACTACATGGATTACAGTAACTGTACTGTAATGTTTACTCAGAATCAGGCTGACTATATGCTTTCCATCTTAAATGGAATTAGAAGCTCATTATTGCAGTCACCTGGCTGTGACCCTGTTGATGCTCCGCCAGTAGCAAACTTTACTGCTGATATTGGTTCTCCGATCATCATTCCTGTAGGAGGTTCTGTCAACTTTACAGACATCTCTACGAATTCACCAACTGCCTGGACATGGAATTTTGGTGGTGGTGCAGCGAATCAAACTGTTCAGAACCCTGCAGTTACGTTCAATACTGTTGGTACTTACACTGTAACTTTAACAGCCTCTAATTCTTTTGGAAGTGATTCTGAGATCAAAACTGGTTTTGTTCAAGTGGTTGCAGCAGCATCCGGAACAGCTTGTGATACCTTAAGAAACTATAACCCAGTAACTGAAGACCTAGCGGCATACATTACAGAATTCACAGGATGGAATGATTGGGGGTATTTCCCTGGTACCGGTGGTTATGATTACCCTCCTGTCTTCCCTACTACACGTTGGGCAGATCGTTATGTAGCACCTGCAACAACTCAGGTAAGAAGACTGATCTTCCCTATCCTGCAAGTTGACAACAATTCAGGCACAGGTTTAATGAAAATACGTGTCCATTCAGAAACAGCTGGTAATCCGGGTGCCGTCTTGGTTACCGACACACTCCTTCTGGCAGACATGGATGAACAAGCTTATAATACATTTGACTTCACGAATCCTCCAACAGTAACTGGGGCATTCTGGATATCATTTGAATTATTCTATGGTACTCCACAGGATACTGTTGTATTATCTTGTGTTGATTTTGATTACAGAAACGGAACACTTGCTACAGGAGTGAACACCATGAAGTTATTCAATAACGCTCAATGGAGAACACCTGAATCACTTTATGGTACTTCATGGAAATCAAGTTTATGGCTGGATGTCTTGACATCCAACGGACCAGCTCCAGTTGCGAATTTCACGTATACTGAAGCTGAAATCTGTCAAGGTGGACAAATTACTGTAAATGGATCTGGTTCTACCAATACCACATTTTACGATTGGTATGTAACGAACGATCCAGTCACTACAGTGTTGACGAACAGTAACCTTTCTGGTACAACGTTTACGTTTGCAAACACAGGAAACCATAGAATTTATCTATTCGCGGATGGTTCATGTAAAACAAGTGGTTTGTATTTACCGGTAGTTGTAAATGCTCTACCTGCTGCAACACTAACAGGAACTGCTACAACTTGTGGGAATAACAACGGAATAATTACAATCACCAATCCTACAGGTGGAGATACGCCAAACTACAGTTATTCGATTAATGGATCTATTTACCAGACAGGTACTACATTCAGCAATCTAGCTGCAGGTACGTATACGGTATATATAAAAACTCCGGGTAGTAACTGCCAGGTAACATATTCGGTAACTATCGGATCTTCAACAGCATTCACAGCTACTGTTTCTCCGAACACTTCCGTTTGTCCAGGTAACTCTGCAACTATTACAGCATCAGGAGGAACGACATACGCATGGTATGATGGAGCGACCTTGATTGGATCAACTGCTTCCTTAACTGTTACTCCAGCTACAACTACTCAATATACTTGCTTAGTGACCAATGGTTCTGGTTGTCAATCGACAGTTTATGCAACGGTTGCAGTAACTACACCTCCAAGTGCAAACTTTACATTTAGTGATTTTTGTTTTGGAGCACCTAATGGCCCAACTAACATAGCGACTGCAGGTGGTACTTTCAGCTTCAGCACTGCACCAGGTGATGGAGCGACGATCAGTGCAACAACGGGAGTAATTTCAAACCCTACACTTGGGGCAACGTATTCTGTTCAGTATGCAGTTTCAGGAACTTGTCCGAACTCATTTATTGAAACAGTTACAGTAAACTCAGTAGACGACCCGTCATTCATTGCTGCAAACTGGTGTCAAGGTAACAGCAACACTGTAACTAACATCGCAACAACAGGTGGTACGTTCTCTTTAAACCCAACTCCTACTGATGGAGCTACAATAAGCTCTACATCAGGAGTAATAAGTAATGCGGTGGCGGGCAACTCATACACAATAGAGTACCTCACTCCTACTGGAGCATGTCAATCATCAAGCACTCAGACTGTGACATACAATGCAACACCTGCAGTGAATGGTGGTAATGATCAGACAGTTTGTGGTGGAGCCACGGTTACTCTATCAGCAACAGGAGCTACGACGTACTCATGGACAGGAGGAGTAACAAATGGCGTTGCATTTACACCATCTGCAACAACAACATACACCGTAACAGGGACTTCGAATGGCTGTACAAATACAGACCAGGTAGTGGTTACAGTTAATCCAGCACCAACAGTTAATGCGGGTACAGATCAGTCTTCATGTGAAGGAAGTACTGTAACATTAACTGCTACAGGTTCTGCAACAACTTACACTTGGGACAATGGAATCACTCAAGGTACATCATTTACACCTGCAGTGGGATCAACGACTTATACCGTTACAGGAACTGGACCAGGTGGTTGTACTTCAACTGATCAGGTGAGTGTGACCATCAACTCAAATCCTACAGTAACATTAGCTTCTTTCCCTGCACCTTGCGTGAATTGGGAAGGCTTCCTTCTTTCAGAAGGTTCACCTGCAGGAGGTCTGTATTCTGGTACAGGTGTTAGTTCAAATGCTTTTGATCCATCAACGGCTGGTGTGGGCACATACACGATCACCTATGATTACACTGACGGAAATGGTTGCTCAGGATCAGCTCAAGGTTCTATTACTGTTGATGCTTGCGCGAGTATTGAAGAACAAACAAATCCTGAATTTGGACTATACCCGAATCCAACCAACGAATTGGTTAACATCGAGTTCGAAGGTAAATTCCAATATACTGTGTTTGATGCAAGTGGACGATTGATCACTTTTGGATCAGGAAACAATGTCAGCACTGTTGACATGACCCACTTCGAATCTGGTGTATACATGTTTGAATTGCAAAGTTCAACTGTTTCATCAACGATTAGAGTGATCAAACAATAACTCATCAATTGACAAATAAGTAAGCCCCGGAGTTTCCGGGGCTTTTTTTATGTAATATCTAGTGATCCTACTTTCTCTAAAGAATTCTATATTTCTCGTTGTTCTGCCTACTCAACTGCATTTTAATTGCATCACAAGAGGTATCTTTTTCATTAGCTCCTTGATGAGTCAGAAATGAGCAGATTCACTGACTCTCTTATTCCAGAATAAATTGTGCCGAAAAGAAAAATCCCGACTTTCATCGGGATCTATTCATTAATTCTTGACTACTGGAAGATTTCTGGTCGATCCATCTTCGTACTCTACGATCAATCTGTAATAACCAGTCATCCAGTCAATCGTTGAAAGTTCGATAAGATCTCCTTCCATAAGCTCTGAATAAATCAATCTACCTTGAAGATCAATGACAGAAATCTTTACCTTCTCACCTTTTGATAGTTTGATGTTTAAATAGTCTTTTGTTGGATTCGGGAATACTAATACTTCTCTTGTACTATCTATTTCTTCAACTGAAACATAACAATTGTTCAATGCATTAAACGTTGGAGTACCATAAATAAAGGTTTGTCCATCAGGACATCTTGCGTATGCAACATCTGTTATTTGTGTGAAATAATTGAGATAATCATACAACTGGATACCATCCGTCAAAATAAGCTCCTCTCCTGCTAAGTTCAATTTGAAATTAGCGTGAAGTCCTGACTGTAGCGTATCATTATCGGCCCAAATCACAAGCACTCCACCGGCAGGCAAAATAGTACCAGCAGGTATGGCCCATTTTGTAATATTCGCAGGGTCATCGGACAAGTATAATCCTCCAAGATCAAAAACATTAGAAGTTGTATTGAATAACTCTATCCAATCGTTGTGCTCTCCATAATTATCAAACCCATAACTTGAATTTGACGCAAGTATCTCATTGATCAGTACATCTCCAACAGATGGAAAAGGCGCTGTAGCAAGAAGCGAATAATACTCATGCTCTGCTCTCTGGGGACTGAACTTTCCGGCAACAGCGTTTTCCGCATAGAAATAAAACTCCATTTCGGAACTAGTCAACGTTACGCTTACGCCGTATACATTGTCTCCTGCAGCGCCATCACCATGAGCCCCGTCATCAAACATTTGAATACGATTGAATCGTAACGGATGATCCATTCTATACCCGAAGTAGACAACGGATTCATTAGAACAAGTAGCTGTAACAAAAACAGTTTCACCAACACTCGGGGAAGGATTATTAACCGCATATGATAGAATCTGAGGACCGACTAGCAGATAATCTGAATTAGAATTAAAAAATGTAACACGTTGACCCATTAAATTCTGAATTCCATAAGTCGTCATTCCTGGTCCAGGTCCACTGCTGGTTACATTTGTGGTTAAACCACCTTGAAATTGAGAATAAGTATAGAACTTATACGGGTCAGCCAACACGTAAGAATCTATATTAGTCTGTAATTGATTGGCTGTACTGATATAATCTCCTGAAGCAAATATTTCCTGAACCATTGTTCTAACATGGGCCATATACATTCTTTTATACATCGGGTCAGCCATTATCTTAACGATAAGCGGGTGGTTTGCAGACGCTGAATTTGAAAAAGGATCCAAGGTCCAAGGTGTGGCCAATTGACCCGATCCTGTACCACCCGGAAATCCTCCAAAACTCATATTCAGATCCCAAACAGTAGGAACAAATCGGTCATTCAAATCATTAAACAAATAATAGTTCTGCCTGAATGCTCCACTATAAGAATCTAAATTGACCAACACATTATTGAATGCAAGCATCCAGATTGCTCTGTCTATGTCTAGATATGATTCGATATTCGCAAAATCGTTATTCAAAACATTGATCATTTCTACCAGATCTGTCCACCCAAAGTCTGATTTCAATTCATAGCGAGAAGTATAAAGCGTAGTATCTGTACCCAGATAATTCAGGTCTGGATTACCATTGCTTCCGGGACCGGCACCTCCAACTGGATTGCACTTTACAAAAGCTCCATCAGAAGAGAAATAATGATCTCCGTTAAACTTTCCATTGATACTTTCGGCATTGGAGTACACCCCTCTTAAAGATCCATTGATATAAACATTTGCAAAATTTGCCTTTGGACAATCCATATATTGCTCAAGGATTGCATACGATAGCACTTCACGGATCATTGATGGATCTTGATACCCATTTTGTAATTTAAGATCAGTGTACCCCTCATAATTATAACTTCCATGAATGTGATTCAATTCAATATGAAGTGGATTCTTATTGTTATTGGCATTATACGAGCTATTTCCTTTATACTTGACACCAACACTGTCATAAACCACTCCATTGATCCTAACAGAGTCTGCAAGTAGATAATCTTCTGTAGTGGATGCTAGTGCATCAAGCTGAGAATCCCAGTTTGAAAATCCAAAGAAGATCTCAATGTTCTGTACTGTCGATCGATCATAAAGCCCTTGAGAAAAGACATGCCCAAAGCCCAATCCGGTCATGAAAAGAAATAAAGTCAAGTGTTTCATAAATGCAATTTAGGTGAATAGACGCCAAAAAGTATATTATCCCTCAAAAAAAAAGACACCCGTTAAGGTGTCTTTAATTATCAGTGAAAATCTATTTAAATATCGATCTTCGCGTACTTTGCATTCTTCTCAATAAATTCTCTTCTTGGTGGAACATCGTCTCCCATCAACATTGAGAAAATCTGATCACATTCTGCAGCATTTTCAATCGTTACTTGTCTTAGCGTTCTGCTTTCAGGATTCATGGTTGTTTCCCAAAGCTGTTCAGCATTCATCTCTCCAAGACCCTTGTATCGTTGAACATTCACTGAAGATTCGCTTCCTCCACCTTTTAAGTCCTGGATCAAGCGATCTCTTTGATCATCGTTCCACGCATAAACAGCCTTTGTTCCTTTTTTAACCTGATACAAAGGAGGTGTAGCGATATAGATATACCCCTTCTCGATCAACTCTTTCATATATCTAAAGAAGAACGTCAAGATCAATGTTTCGATGTGAGATCCATCCACATCGGCATCACACATGATAATAACCTTGTGATATCTTAATTTTTCTAGATTCAGTGCCTTAGAATCTTCTTCTGTCCCTATTCGAACACCAAGAGCAGTGTAGATGTTTTTGATCTCCTCATTCTCAAGGATCTTGTGTTGCATTGCTTTCTCAACATTCAGGATCTTACCTCTCAATGGCATGATTGCCTGAAAATGTCTGTCTCGACCCTGCTTCGCAGTTCCACCCGCCGAATCTCCTTCGACAAAGTAAATCTCACATTTTGCAGCATCTTTTTCAGAACAGTCTGCCAACTTACCAGGCAAACCAGATCCAGTCAATACACTCTTTCGCTGAACAAGCTCTCTTGCCTTTCTTGCAGCATGTCTCGCTCTCGCAGCAAGGATCACCTTATCTACAATGATCTTTGCTTCGGAAGGATGCTCTTCAAGGTAATTTGAAAGCATTTCAGAGACAGCCTGAGAAACAGGAGCCGTAACTTCTCTGTTTCCTAATTTTGTCTTCGTCTGACCTTCAAACTGCGGTTCTGCAACTTTAACCGAAACAACTGCTGTCAATCCTTCACGAAAATCATCTCCATCTATATCGATCTTTTCCTTCGCAAGCATACCTGAGTCCGTAGCATACTTCTTAAGCGTATTTGTCAATCCCCTTCTGAATCCAGACAGGTGAGTTCCACCTTCATGCGTATTAATGTTGTTCACATATGCCTGAATATTTTCAGTGTATGATGTATTGTACGTCAATGCGACTTCTACAGGAATCCCTTCACGTTCTCCTTCAAAGTAAATCACATCTGTGATCAATGGCTCTCTGTTTCGATCAAGATACGATGCAAATTCTTTTAACCCTCCCTCTGAATAATATACTGTTGATGCTGGCTCACCTTCATCATTTACATTTCGAAGATCCACCAATGTGATTTTAATCCCTTTATTCAGGAATGCCAATTCACGCATTCTGGCAGCAAGCGTATCAAAATTATATTCAGTCGTTTCGAATATGGTCGCATCAGGCGTAAAAGTTACTTCAGTACCGGTTTCGTTAGACTCACCAGCAACTCGAACATCGTATAATGGTTTCCCTGTTGAATATTCCTGCTCAAATATTTTTCCTTCTCTTCGAACAGTTGCCTTAAGATGCGTCGACAAGGCATTCACACAAGATACCCCTACTCCGTGAAGACCACCAGAAACCTTATACGTGTCTTTATCAAATTTACCACCAGCATGCAGTACCGTCATTACCACCTCAAGTGCACTCTTTTTCTCTTTAGTGTGCATTGCTGTAGGAATACCTCTACCATTATCTCGAACTGTAATTGAATTGTCTTCATTGATGTGAACTATGATCGTGTCACAGTAGCCTGCTAAGGCCTCATCAATTGAGTTATCAACCACCTCGTACACCAAGTGATGAAGTCCTTTGACTCCGACATCACCAATGTACATGGCAGGTCTTTTACGAACGGCTTCTAATCCTTCAAGAACCTGAATATTATCCGCTGAATAATTATCTTTTTTTACTTCTTCACTCATGATTTTCTTTTTGAGCTATCTACATTTTGATAAGCCAACAAAAATAAGGAAAACAGACGCTTTTTCCTCTTGATTTAAGTGATAAGAAGGGATACTTTTCAACAAAATATCAACGAAAAAGGAGGTCTTTCAACCTCCCTCATTTATCAATCTTTTTTGATCCAATCAATAACCTCAGAATCGTTAGGAAGCATTCTGGGTGAAATCACCTTTTCAAGTCTACCTTCCTCTCCTATCAGATATTTTTGAAAGTTCCACTTGACCTCATTGTCCTCGAGTCCATTTTGTTCTTTCTCTGTCAGAAACTTATATAACGGATGAATATCCTTACCCTTAACATCTATTTTTGACATCATCGGAAATGTTACCCCGTAGTTCTTCTTGCAAAATGAAGCGATTTCTTCGTCAGTACCTGGCTCCTGCCCCATGAAATTGTTTGCTGGAAAACCTATGATTACAAAATTGCTGTCTTTGTAATTCTCATAAACTTCTTCCAATTGCTCATATTGAGGTGTTAAACCACACTGTGAAGCCGTATTGACGATCATAACCTTTTTTCCTTCTAACGTTGAAAGATCAAATTCATTACCATTAATATCTGTTACCTTAAACTGATAAATTGTCATATCCACTTTGTTTTCTTGCGCTGTACAGCTAAAAATTGAAAAAAGAATTAACCCTAAACTAAAGATCTTCATGTTGTTTTACTTTTCTGAATAACATTTTTAATTTGCTATTGTTCAAATATATCACAAACAACGGAACATTTTTTGAGAATTATCGATATAACTAAACAATGAGGTATTTTCTTATCATATCATTTCATTTATTCATTTCCCCATTATTCTATGGACAACTATCGGGTGTTTGGCAAGGAATCATGATAAAAGATGGGGCAACCAATGATCAGTCAACGTTGGTGTTTGCCTATTTCGAGATCTCAGATGGAAAAGTATCCGGAAATACAAGAAACGAAATGTACGACACAGACATGTTTGCTGTCAAAAAAATACGCGGAACATCTTCTCAAAACAAACTCTCCTTCACCGAATTTGTAATTGAAAAGAAAAAAAACAATTCCAGAATAAATTGGTGCAATATTTCAGCTGACCTCACTTACAATGACAGCACAGGTTATTTATCCGGTAGATACACAAGTAGTGATTGTAAAAGAAATAATGGAAAGATCATCCTTTATCGTTCCAAAAGTGAGTTTCCTAAAGACGAAGAATCAGCATTGTCCCAAGTCTGGTTCTCGCGTTTTCTGATCGATTTAAAAAAGGGATACAATGCTCCAGAAATCAGAGAAAAAGAAAGGAAAAGCTTTGTTTTTCAACCGATCTATTTTGATTACGATAAAGATGAACTGAAATCAGAATATTTTTCGTTTTTAATCAAAATGGTACGAGTTGTTGACGGACACAGTGACTTAAGAATCAAAGTAACTGGACATACTGATTCTGACGGTTCGGATTCATACAATGAAGATCTTTCGAGACGACGCGCTGAAGCTTTGATCAACTTCTTTGTGAGTCAAGGACTTTCTAAAGATCGCATTGTACTTGATTTCAAAGGAGAAAAGGAACCTGTAGACACCAATAACACCCCTGAAGGCAAACAGAAAAACAGAAGGGTTGATTTTTCCTTTATTTAATCTTTTTCTTCGTCGTGAATTCAATAACGACACCTATTGTTGGCTGCACGATTCCAGAAGTGTTTGCTACTTGCTTCGTCAAATAGCTATTCGGATCATTAGGGTCTGTTAAAGGGTTGCCCTGATCATCTTTTTGGAGCAAAAGAGTTGGAGCTACTGTAGTCTTATACCCGTAAAGATTTTGAATATCCAGGTAGAAATCCATATTGATCTTCTGAAGATAGATCTTCTTATCTACCCTAAAGTTCAGCTGATGAAAACTCGATTCTCTTTCCGTATTTAACAAATCATAATCGAGCACCCCCTGCCCTCGTAGATCCCAAACTTGCTTTAAGGAAGATGTAGCAATGTCATAAGGAGTGTAAGGTGCTCCGGTAGAGAACAACCATCTCAGTCCTATTTCCCACCCCTTTTTAAAACGTTTACCTCCGGTTAACGAAACAGAATGTCTACTGTCCCATGAAGACGCTACATACTGATCATTCTTGTCCTTAAATTCAGATGTAACAAAAGTGTAAGCTACAATCCCATAATACCCTTTGTAAAGTTTTTGCTGATATAAAAACTCTGCTCCATATGATCTACCAGTAGATATCGAACTAATCTCCTCATTTCCTATAATACCAAAGTCGGAACCTAAATTGGCAAGAGATATTGAATCCTTCAGAGAGAAAGGATAACGGGTATAATTCTTGAAAAATCCTTCTACAGTCAATCTACTATCTTTTTCAGTCAAATACTCCAATCCAGCCACATAATGATCCGCTCTGATGTACTTGATGTTATTTTCTTTATTTACAAGATCTCCATTGGTGTTTCTATAACCAAGTATCGTATATGCTGGCAACTGATGAAACCTGCCAATACTTGAGTTGAAACTCCATTTTTCAGAAATCACGAAACGAGCAGATAACACAGGAGAAATTTGATCAAGTGGATTCAACAAACTACTTGAATAATCAGAGACATCGGATCTAAGTCCTAAAGATAATCCCAATCGATCATTAAAAAAGTTCTTGTTTAACTGTGAGAAAACAGAGTATTTACTTATGAAAAGGTCGGAAGTATAATCAATTGTAGCCGGCACACCACCTAACTCAATTCTGTTAAAAGTTGAATTATTGTAATGGACAAACTCATATCCAAACCCAACCATAAATTTCCAACCATTTAGATTTTTCAAATGCTCAAATCGAAACTTGTTTTCAGCTTCGAAAGAAGAATAATCCAATAGTTTATTCTCATCTGTCTCAATGTTTTGAAAGTACCTCGTTGCAATATTCTTCAGCATGTTTCTACTTAGAATGAATGTTTGATATGAGTTTTTAGAATAATGAAGCCAGTTCATTCCAACCGTATAGTTCCATTGGTCTTGAGTCGGTATATTCCCTAAAATAAACTCGTTAAATTCCCTTGTCTCAGGATTATCTACTTTGTCGTTCACTTTAGTATTGAGTTTGAAATCGTCAATTGCTCCCAAACCTATAAACGTGACTTTGTTTTTATCGTTTACCTTTAAATTAACCTTATACTGAAAGTCATTGTATGTTGGTAAAAATGGCAATTGAAGAGCTGCAAATAGAAATTGCAGATACGATCTTCTGGCGGAAAAAATAAAATCAGCCTTTTTACCCAGGGGACCGTCAAATGTTAGTGCAGCATCACTTGACCCTAAAGCAAAATTGGTAATGAGAGCATCTTTATTCCCATCTTTTTGCTTAAAGCTAATAACGGAGCTCAACCCGTTCGCTTTATTCACAGGAAATGCAGACGAATTGAATTCTACTTCACGAATGAAGTTTACGTTTAACAAACCAACTGGTCCTCCGCTACTTCCTTGTGTGGCAAAATGATTAATATTTGGAACCTCAATACCATCCAGATAAAACTTATTTTCTCCAGGCGACCCTCCTCTAATAATGATATCATTTCTAAAAGACGCCCTCAAAGCTACACCCGGAAGTGCCTGGAGGACCTTACTAACGTCCCTGTTGGCACCTGGCAATCGCTCTATCTCGGTTGAATTTAAAGTTCGCATTGAAACTGGAGACTCGGCTTTTTTCACAAAGGCATCCGCTCTCACGACTACCTCTTTTTGCTCCACTACAACTGGCTCAAGTCTTATTTCAAGGAAAAGCGATCTTGCATTTGTTACATTTTGCTCTGTCAATATTTGATCAATAAATCCGGTCGAGGAGAATTTAACTGTGTACAAGCCCGGTTGAAGACTATCCATTAAAAAAGCTCCATCATCAAATGTTATGGCGCCTTTTCCTTCACCAACCAGAATAACTTTTGCAAAGGGAATTGGTTCATTGGTCAAATTATTCCTAACTGTACCGGAAATTTTACCCGTTTGACCAAATGAGTAAAAGGAAAGTAATACCAGACTTAAAAACAGAGCTCTCATTTCGAAATAATATAACTACCTCAAAGACAATCCAAACTTATAATTGTTTAAAAAGAAAAAAGCCATCTCTTCAGATGGCCTTTACATTATACTTTTCCTAGCATGGCGTTTTTCAAACCGGAATCAACAGGTTTATCACCAAACCAAATTCCCCATAACGCTTTTTTAAATTCTAAACCTTTCTGAGTTCCAAGATTATCTCCATTCATAACCACTTGAACACCTGTCCCAGGCTTATAAATGAGAATAATATCATCTCCAGACTTGAATGGCTTACTAAAGATCTTCATAAAAGACTCGATCTCTGAATCTGTCGCCTTTCCTGTAGTAGACGTTTTAAAGCCCTCCTTTACAGTTTCAACAAATTTGTCTCTCGTCACTTTGTTAGAAACGATCTTTAGACGAATACACATCTCTTCATCAGCATTCGTGATCTTCTTTGCATCTGAAGATTGAGCCTGAACATAAAGTGCAGCTACATAAAGATCTATGAAGTACTTTTCTCTTAATCCAGAACCATTATACTTGACCACCTTTTCATTGATCTTCATTTTTGCAGGAAAAGTAACCCCATGTGATTTGATGTCCTGAGCAAAGGTTGAAACTGATAGAACCAGCATTAAAACAAGACTTGAACTTAACTTCGTAAACATAATTTTTATATTAATGATTAATGGCTAACTTTGAACAATCATTGTTCCAAACAAAACTACTAAATAAAATTTTATGTCTAAAATCACATTTTACGCAGCATTATTTTCAAGTATAGCAATCCTTTCATCTTGCGGTGGAGGTTGGTCTGAAGAGCAAAAAGATCAGATTAAAAACACTTGTATTGGTAATGGCAATTATGATTGCGATTGTTATGTAGAGAAGATTACTACTGCACATCCAGACCCTGACACGTACAACAGTTTGTCTAAAGAGGACAAAAATTCACTTGTAGAAGGTTGTGTGCAGGAAGTAGAAGAAAGCGAAGAGGAAGAAATGGAATCCTTCTAAAATTGAAAGCAGCTCTAGGGCTGCTTTTTTTCTTTTATCCAATCGATCAAATTCACAAAATAAGCTTGTGAATGGTCAGTCATTATTGATTCAGGATGAAATTGAATACCGACCATTTTCTTTTCGTCCGAAGCAATGATCATTGGTATTGAACCACTATCTGTTGCGATCGTTTTCACATCACTTCTATTCAATTTGCACGCCCAGCTGTGATATAATCCAACAGGACTTTTACTGACAATGTCTTTCACCAGAGGATGCTCAGGATATTCAATTGCCAAGAACTCTTTTTTTCCGTGACGTACGTCATTTAAATTATATATCTCACCACCAAGCCATTGGATAATTGCTTGCATTCCCAAACAGATCCCTATGATCGGTTTTATTCCAGCATACTTACTTAAAACCTTATCAATAATCGGTTTTTCAACGGGCAATCCAGGTCCAGGCGACAACACTATTGCGTCAAAATGTTCAAGATCATTCAATTCGATCTGTTCAAAATCAAACACTTCAGTATCCAAACCAAGCGACATGAATTGATATGATATATTGAAAGTGAAAGAATCGTGAAAATCTATTATCGCCAGCTTCAATCCGAATATTTTTAATTTTACCACAACAAATGTAAAGAAATCGAGTTCACTATCATTTTTGAGGATCATGAAGAAAGCAATTTCAATTCCTGGAGCACCAAAACCCATTGGGCCTTATAGTCAAGCCATTCTCTCAGGCAACACCCTTTATGTCAGTGGACAAATTCCATTGAATCCGCATAATGGAGAACTGGTATTGGGTACCATTGAAGCTTCAACACATCAGGTGATGAAGAATATTATTGCGCTTTTAAATGAAGCCGGCATGAACATCGAAAACATTGTAAAATGCAGTATTTTCCTGAAAGACCTAAATGATTTCTCTTTAGTAAACCAGGCTTATGGAAGTTATTTTTTAGATACCCCACCTGCTCGCGAGACAGTGCAGGTATCGAGACTTCCTTTAGACGTATCAATTGAAATCTCCTGTATCGCAGTCAAGTCCTAATTCCTCTGAAGTCAGAAAAGTACCATATTAAATTATCGGTTGTAATTGTCAATTACAATGTCGAATACTTTTTGGAGCAATGCCTGAATTCTGTTTCAAAGGCAATGGAGAAAGTGTCGGGTGAAGTTTTCGTCGTTGACAACAATTCTATTGATGGTAGTGTAGAAATGGTTCGTTCGAAATTTCCGGATGTTCAACTGATCGCTAATACGGAAAATTTTGGGTTTTCAAAGGCCAATAATCAAGCAATGCGAATCGCAAAAGGAGAATACATACTTCTTCTTAACCCTGATACAGTTGTAGAAGAGGATACTTTTTCAAAAGTTGTTCAATTCATGGATGATCACAAAGATGCTGGAGGTTTGGGAGTGAGAATGATCGACGGAAAAGGGAAATTCTTACCGGAATCAAAAAGAGGCCTACCCACTCCAGCTGTCGCTTTTTATAAGATCTTCGGATTGAGCACTTTATTTCCCCGATCTAAGAAATTTGGACAATATCATTTAGGTTATCTTGATGAATTCCAAACACATAAAATCCAGATACTCAGTGGGGCCTTTATGTTGATGCGTAAAGAAGCTTTGAAAAAAGTAGGCCTGCTGGATGAGGCGTTTTTCATGTATGGAGAAGATATCGACCTCTCATATCGAATTACTAAAGGTGGGTACAACAATTATTACTTTCCCGAAACAAGAATTATTCATTACAAAGGCGAAAGCACGAAAAAAAGCTCGGTAAACTATGTCTTCGTTTTCTACCGGGCGATGGTGATTTTTGCAGCTAAGCATTTCAGTCAAAAGAATGCCAAACTATTCTCCTTACTCATCAATGCAGCAATTTATTTTAGAGCTTCAGTAGCGGTCACCAACAGGTTCATTAAAAAATTGATCCTCCCTTTGATCGATACTATTTTAATAGCTGGTGGATTAATGGCTCTTACAAATTACTGGAAGATTAACTCAATTGAATTTCCTGAATCCGTCTTAAAATATGCCATACCAGTTTACACGATCATCTGGATCATCAGTAACTTCTTTAGCGGTAGTTATGACCGTCCTATTAGATCCTCTCGATTTGCAAAAGGCACTTTTACTGGACTATTAATCATTCTGATCGTTTATGCATTGCTTCCAAAGTCCTGGCAGTTTTCACGACTATTCATTTTAACAGGAGCTTTATGGACGTTCTTGTATTTTATTTTTTCTAGAATTTTCCTTCACTTCTTTATCGGGGGATCATTTTCCATGAGACCAGTTATAAATAAACGATTTGCAATAGCAGGAAGTAAGCATGAATTCGAACGTATTTCAGATATTTTAAAAAATACAGGATCCAAGATCGAGTCGATCATGTGGGTTTCCACCGAAAAGAATACAAATCAGGAAGCTCAATTCAACATCAACCAACTGGATCAGATCATACACATTCACAAGATCGATGAAGTAATTTTCGCAGCAAAGGATAATACTGCAGCTGAGATAATACAATGGATGTCTTTCCTTCCCGAAGCAAATATCGACTTTAAAATTGCCCAGCCTGACACTTTATTTCTTATCGGAAGTAACTCAATTGAAACAGCCGGAGATCTTTATGTTGTTAATGTCAATGCAATACAACGACCGGAGAATGTAAGAGCAAAGCGCACATTCGACCTACTCGTTTCGACTGTGTCAATAATAGTTTTCCCAATTACTTTCTGGTTATTTAAAAATCCAATGAATTATTTTAAAAACCTATTTTCAGTTTTTCGAGGCAAACTATCTTTTGTAGGATATTCGGCTTCTCAGGATTATAACACCCATCAATTACCAAAACTAAAATCTGGAATACTTTCCCCTATCGATAGAACGTCTTTCAATGAATCTGATCTCGCTCACAAGTTAAACTTGATCTACGCAAGAGATTACAATATCCAGAAGGATATTTCAATTTTAATGAAAGCATGGAAATTGCTGGATAGAAACACAGCAAAATAGCTATTGTCCGAAAGGAATTTTAGCTTATTTTTGTAACCGATTTTAAAACTCTTTATCAAAAGTTATGGCGCAAATAGAGATCAGACTTCCTAAAATGGGAGAAAGTGTGACGGAGGCAACTATTACCAACTGGTTAAAGAATGTTGGTGATACAGTTGATATGGACGAACCACTTGTGGAAGTTGCAACGGACAAGGTTGACAACGAGCTTCCTTCTGAGGCTGCCGGAGTTTTGGTAAAGCGTCTTTTTGAAAAAGATCAAGTTGCTCAGGTTGGTGATGTGATTGCTATCATTTCAACAGAGGGAGATAGTGGTTCGGTTGCAAGCGACCCAACGAAGGAGGTTAGTAATCCTGTTGCTTCTGCAACAGAAATAACCAAGACCATTGAACAAGCTGTTGCCACTGTAAATGGTTCCTCAGAAGAAATTTCCAAAAACGGACCTTCGGGTAAGTTCTATTCTCCGCTGGTGAGAAGCATTGCAGAGAGAGAAGCAATTTCAATGAATGAACTTGAAACAATTAACGGTTCAGGTCAGGCAGGTAGAGTAACTAAAAAAGACATTCTTGATTTTGTAGACAACCGAGGTAGCCAACCAGTTGCTGCTACAGCTTCTGTTTCAACCAACAATGTAATTACTCCAGCACCTTCAGCTGCTGCTCCGCTAACTGCATCATCTCCAACGTCTGCTGTGACGAACAGTTTCTTAAGTAACATTAAGGAACCAGTAGTTATGCCGAATCCAGGCGATGAGATCATAGAGATGGATCGAATGAGAAAGATCATTGCTGAACACATGGTGATGTCAAAGCATGTTTCACCTCACGTCACTTCTTATGTTGAAGCGGATGTTACAAACATTGTAAACTGGAGAAATAAAGTTAAAAACGAATTCATGAAACGTGAGGGAGAAAATATCACTTTCACTCCTATCTTCATTGAAGCAATCGTAAAAGCTATAAAAGACTTCCCGATGATCAATGTATCCGTTAGCGGAACGAACATCATTAAGCGAAAGGATATCAATATCGGAATGGCAACTGCTTTGCCATCTGGTAATCTTATTGTTCCGGTGATAAAGAATGCTGATCGATTAAATCTTACTGGAATCACAAAGTCAGTAAATGAGCTGGCTAATAATGCAAGAAATAATCAGTTAAAGCCAGAAGATATTCAAGGTGGCACTTTCACGATTACCAACGTTGGATCTTTTGGAAACGTAATGGGAACACCAATTATCTCTCAACCTCAGGTGGCAATTCTTGCTGTAGGAGCAATCCGCAAAATGCCTGCTGTAATTGAAACTCCTCACGGCGACTTCATAGGTATCAGACATAAAATGTTCTTATCTCATTCATATGATCACAGAGTAGTAGATGGATCACTTGGAGGACAATTCGTTAGAAGAGTCGCTGATTATCTTGAACAATTCGACCCTAACAGAGAACTCTGATCAATTCAGAGTTAACTATAAATGAACCACTTATGAAAAAGTACTTTTTAGCGATATTTATTGCTTGCCTAGGCTATGTTTCTATAGCACAGGTGACTGAACATGAAGTGAGACAAATGACTCAGGATGCTCCTGAACAACAACTTGTCGTTGAATGTTCAAGAATGCTTCAGGAAAACTATTTCTCTTTTGCTGAGATCATTGTTGACCGATTACTTCAGATCAATCCTAATAGCATAAATTATCATTATAGAAAGGGATATATTGTTCTAGACTCCAGAAGAGATTTTGAAACAGCTTTCCCATACCTGATCTTCGCAACGTCGAGTATCAACAAGAACTACGACATGTATTCTGCAAAGGAGAAAAGTGCTCCAACCGATGTTTACTACCATCTTGCTAGATGCTACCACCTTGATGAACAATTGGACAAGGCAAAAGAATTCTATCAGAAATTCATTGACAATACGAATCCAAAATCAGAATTGGTTCCAAAAGCTACTCTTCGATTGATCCAGTGTGATGTTGCTAAAGAATCGATCAGCAATCCCAAAAAAGCAACGGTAAAAAACATAGGTGAAGTAATTAATACTCAGTATCCTGAATACTCTCCAGTGATTTCATTGGATGGATCATCATTGTATTTTACATCAAGAAGACAGTGGGATGATCAATCAACGGATGACTACAGGGACCCTCAATTCAATCAGTACCCTGAAGATATCTATGTATCATATCAGGACATGGAAACTACAAAGTGGACAAAACCTAGAAGACTTGAGTTCTGCGAAGGTAGATTGAACGAAGCATCAGTTACAGTTAGTTCCGACGAACGAATCATCTATACCTATGAAGATAGAACCGGTGCGGGCGACTTGTATTTTTCTGATTTTGAGCGTAATGAATTCCAGTATCTTAAAAGATTAGGATACAAGGATGTTAATACAAAGTTTTGGGAAACCCATTGTACAGTTACTCCTGACGGTCAACAAATGTATTTCACTTCAGATCGCCCAGGTGGTTTTGGAGAAAGAGATATATATAGAGTCGTGAAGCTTCCAAATGGAGAATGGTCTGAACCAATAAACCTTGGACCAACGATCAATACAGAAGAAGATGAAGACTGTCCATTTATCGCCGTAGATAATAAAACGCTTTACTTTTCATCTAATGGAAAAACGTCTATGGGGGATTTTGACATTTTTGTTTCGGTGAGGGATGACAAAGATGTATGGTCTATTCCTATCAACCTTGGTTATCCAATCAATAGTACTGGTGACGACGTATTCTATACTACGACAGCCGACGGACTAACAGGATATTTAACATCATTTAGAAAGAAAGGTTTCGGAGAGAAAGACATCTATCAGATTCATAATGACTACATGGGCATTAGGAATGCAGCTGTACTAAAAGGAAGAATCTACACTTCTGATGGTAGCCCTATCCCTGAAAGCGTAAGAATGGAACTGAAGTGTCAAAACTGTGAATACAATTCGATGATTTCTATGTATCCAAGAATTAGAGATGGAAAGTTCATCAATAGTTTACAACCATGCCGCGAGTATATTATCATTTATTACGTTGATTCTTCATCAAGCTCAGTATACAGTGAGTCATTCTCCACCAAATGTAATGCTGGTTATGAAGAGATCTTTAAGGAGGTAATGTTTGATTTCGATAGAAAAAGAATCGTCCCTTTACTTAGCTACACACTTGACGGAACTGTGGCAGATGCCAAGACATTGGAGATGCTAAAAGATGCAACAGTCGAATTCATTGATAATACATCAGGGATAACAGTTGAGCGTTTAACCACAGATGATAAAGGATTCTTTTTATCTGAACTTTTGGCAGATAAACGTTACGGAGACAAGATGGATTACACGGTAAAAGTGTCCAAATTAAATTTCCTAACACAAAACTTCCAATGGCAAATAGTCTTAGGAGAAGAAACAAATATCCATCTGGCATATGTTCTTGAAAAACCGGAGGTTGGAATCGATCTTGCAAAGGTTCTGAAGCTAAATCCTATCTATTTTGATTTGGATAAGTCAAATATTCGTCCTGACGCTGAAATAGAATTGAACAAGATCGTTCAGATCATGAATGATAATCCTGAAATCAAAATAGAACTTGGATCTCACACCGATTGTCGTGCATCAAAGGCTTACAACATGTCATTGTCAGACAGACGTGCGAAGTCTTCGGCAGAATATATAAGAAAACGTATCTCAAATCCTGAGAGAATTTACGGAAAAGGATATGGAGAATCTAAGCTTGTGAATGAATGTGAGTGTGAAGACAAAGTTGTAACTCCATGTTCAGAAGAGCAACATCAGGAAAACAGAAGAACTGAATTC
>Ga0102815_10000137_pt1 | contig 52470 bp, 49 predicted proteins | sample ColrivemetaGS759_FD_79113 | JGI IMG/M metagenome (GOLD analysis project Ga0102815, IMG submission 79113) | Estuarine microbial communities from the Columbia River estuary - Ebb tide ETM metaG S.759 | ecosystem: Environmental > Aquatic > Marine > Intertidal zone > Estuary | place: USA: Columbia... | reverse complement strand
GCCGCGCGCCATGTCGCGGATGATCTCGGCCCGCAAGAGTGCGCCAGCCCGGTCATCCATTTCGCTGAAATTGGGGCTGACTTGGGCTTCCAATGGAAAGCGTCTCAGGATGGAGGCGCAGAAAGAGTGGATGGTTTGAATTTTGAGGCCGCCCGGCGTTTCGATTGCGCGGGCGAAAAGGGTGCGAGCCTTCTTGAGGTCAGTAGGGCTGAGGATTTGGTCTTGGTCCAGAGACATAAGCTCTTGGCGAAGCGCATCGTCACTCAACATTGCCCATGACCCAAGGCGGGCGAAGAGGCGATTTTGCATCTCCGAAGCTGCGGCCTTTGTATAGGTGAGGCACAGGATTTTCTGTGGCTCGACGCCATTGAGAAGAAGCCGTGCGACGCGGTCGGTCAGGACGCGGGTTTTGCCAGAGCCTGCATTTGCGCCGACCCAGGTGGACACATTGGGGCGCGCGGCTAGAATTTGGGCGCGGGTGGCGTCATTCGGTGCGATCATTTGAGTTGCTCCGGATGGGCGGGCTGGGTTTCATCCCATTCGCCATAGCGCGCGAGGTGGTCATAATCGCCGGCATGGGACGCCAGCTCCATTTGTTTGCGCGCGGTATAGCCGCCATTTTTCACCAGATAGAACTCTAGGATGTCGCGCAGCCAAGCCCAGGTTTGGTCAATGAAGTCGGTTCCGTCCTTTTCGGTCAGGGGCGCAGAAACGGTTTTGAGCGTGGCGCCCACACCAAGGAAAGCGGCGCTCGATACATCGGTGGGACCAATGGTTTGGAAGCTGCCAGCGCGGATCATGGCCGCTTCAATTTGGAGTTGGCGATCGAAGAGCACTTGTTGTTTTTCGGTTGGAGGAGTTCCGGTTTTGTAATCGTAGATCAGGACCGAACCATCCGGCGCCCTGTCGATGCGGTCAGCTGTGCCGGAGAGTGTAAGGCCAAACTCGGGCAGATCGACGCTGCCTTTGGCTTCGAATGCCGCGGGCGTTGCGATGGATTGGCGCGCGATTTCTTCTGCGATGAAATCCTTGGCTATTCGGCGCACGCGCGCATGCCAGAGCATTTGCACCTCGGGCCACGGCACGTTTTCTGCCAAAACAGTCTCTGTTTTATCCAAGAGTGTTTCGACGGTGAGCTGGGAGGCGTCGGCTTCTACGGCGCGGAGAAATCTTTCAAAAGCTTCGTGCAGCGCGGTGCCCTTGAGGCGTGCATCCGGGCTTTGCATCAAGGGGTCGAGGGGCCGAAGATTGAGAATTCGACGCGCATAGATGGCGTAGGGGTCGCGGATGAGGGTCTTGATCTGGGTTACGGAAAGCGTGGTGGGCTGGACCCCGGCGGGAGGGACGGGCGAGGGCCGCTGGGTGGGGGGTGCGGGTGCGACCTTGTCCAATTCAGCGGCAAGGGCGAGCCAGTCTTTGCCTTTGGCGCGCATCAGTTTCAGTGCAGCGCGGCCATGGGTGTGGGGCAATCCGTCGAGCAGGTTGGTTAATCGGTTGAGCCAGCGCGAGGGCACGGATTGTGCGTCGTCGGCACGTAGGGAGCGTGTGAGCCAGACCTCGGGTGCGCCGACGGCTTGTTGGAAATCATGCGCGGCGAGGCCGATGCGGACCTCTGGAAGGCGCAGACCCGCCGCGAGGCGCATGGCGCGGTTCATCCATGGATCGGGGGGCACGGCGGCGGGCCATATGCCGTCATTCAACCCGCCCAAAATGAGCAGATCAGCCCCTTGGACGCGCGCTTCCAAAGTGCCCCAGATGCGGATGAGCGGATGGGGTTCAACGGCGGAGCGAGAGGTTTCACGCATTAAGAGAGCGGTGATCAGGTCGCTGTAGTCATGCGGCGAGAGTGCATCGCCATGGGGGGCTTCGGCCAAAAGGCCAGACATTACTCTGAGCGCTGTTGTGCCTGCGTCGCCGTCCCATAGCGCGGTTGGGCCGCCTGCGAGGGCCTCTGTCAGGGCCAGATGATGATGGACGCGCTGAGTCAGATCGGGGTGTGGCATGGGGGTGGGTTCGAGACAGGCGAGAAGCCATTCCACCCATTCAAGCGCCTCGGGAGATTTCGCGTTGCCCCAAAGGCGCAGCGCAGGCGCGTCAGGATAGGGCATGCCGTTGCGGCGAATGTGCAATTCCAGCAGGCGGGTGTAGCGCAAGTGCCGTTTGCGATCACCGCCGGATTGGCAAAGCGGGTGTTTGAGAACCACCAGAAGCATTTCGGCGGTGAGGCGATCTTGGGTAAGGGCCGCGGTGTGACGCAGGAAGCGACCCGGCGCAGTGAGGTGGAGCGGTTCACCAGCGCTGTCGTCGGGCAGAATGCGCCACCGATCGAGATGGGCAGTGACCTGACGGGTAAGCATACGGTCTGGGGTGATCAGCGCGGCGGACTGGCCATCTTCGGCGGCTTTGCGGAGGCGCAGTGCGATGGCAAAAGCCTCGAGACGGCGGGTTGGCGCTTCGAGCAGCGTAACTTGTTCGGTGGCCTCAAGCAGATTGGGCAGATGTGGACCCTCGGTTAGCCAGCAATCCGTGACGGGTGCGGGGCGCAGCGCCAGAGAGACAAGCGCATTTCGGGCGGGATTGGGGGCTGTGACATTGGGCCAGTCGAGGATGTCGTTTCTGGTAAGGTCGAGTTCCTCCATCAAGCGGCGAAATCGTGACTGGGGGTGGTCTTCGGCGGTCAGGCGGTCATCGAGGTCGGCCCATGCGGAAGCGGGCATGGTGTTGTCAAAGCCGGGCAGGATAACGGCCCCCTGCGGCAGGCGGGCAATGGCGCACATCAGGCGGCGCGTGGTTGTCCAAGAGCCCGTCGAGCCCGCCAAGATCACCGGATCTGTGGGTGGATGGCTTGCCCAATCTGCAAGTATGGCGTCGACGGCGAGGCGCTGGCGTTCGCGGCTGTCGGGGGTTTCGTTCATTGCCTCAAGGTAAGCGGCGGCGATGCCAAGAAACGATTGTGTGCGCGCCCAATGCGCGGAGTGATTGGCCACGTCGATTTGCGCGACAACATCGGGAGAAATGCCTTCGCCGTGCATTTCATCAATCAGTGCCGCCAGACTATCGGCCAGATCATAGAGAGACGCGCGCGCGGCGAGATCTGGTTCGGCATCAAGGAGGCGCGCGATCAGGCGGGTGAGTTCGAGCCTGCGGCGAAGGGGTGAGGTCGCGGCGGGAAGGTCGGGAAAAGCGGCGTCCATTTCGGCCACCAACTCGATCCGAGGCAGAAGGAGAGCTGGGCCTGCATCAAACATCTCGCGGATGCGCCGCTCCATTCGGCGGGTGTTTACGATGATGCGGACCCGAGCGAGTGCTTGGGGCGGTTGGTGTCGATAGGCGTCGGTGAGGTGGGCGACAAGGGCGCGGGGGAAATCCGCGCCGGGCGGCACGCCAAAGACGCGGGGCTTGGGTTGAGGTTCAAACATTGGCAGACGCTAGCATGGTTTCGGCCAGAGCGATGCCTTCGGGGCGGCCGACGTCGCACCATTGGCCGGGGTATTCCAGACCGTAAAGGCGGCCCTTTTGGAGCATGTCGTCCCAAAGGCGGTTGAGGGAGAACGCGGCTTCTGGAATGGCGGCCAAGCCGTCTGTGCGAATGATTTGCGCGCCAGCATAGATCAGGCCCGGCCCACGTGTGGCCTGACCCGCGCCGTCGTGACCCGCGCCGTCGAGAAGAAAATCGCCTGCACCGGAGTGACCCAGCGCACGAGATTTGGGCAGGCAGAGCAAAAGCGCGTCCATTTTGTCGGGGTCCCACGCGGCGGACAGGCAGGCGAGAGGATTGGGGCCGGACCAAACGTAATCTGTGTTGAGGGTGAAGACCGGATCAGGGCCCAAGAGTGGCAAAGCTTGGCGCAGGCCGCCGCCCGTTTCGAGAATATCGGGGGTTTCCTCAGAAATCAGCACGTCCTGGCCCGTCAGATGTGAGTGGATCTGAGCGCTCAGATAATGGGTGTTTACCACGACCCGTGTGGGCGTGATGGCTTGGGCAAGCGAGAGGGCGTGATCGAGCAATGCGCGGCCAGCGACCTCGATCAATGGCTTTGGGCGCGATTGGGTCAGCGCGCCCATGCGGGTGCCAAACCCGGCCGCGAAAAGCATTACGGAGCGGGGACTGTGCCGCATAGGTCTTTCAATCTTTGCAGGAGAGCGGGAGTAGGTTCAGGGAGGTCAGCGCGGATGAGTGTCGCGACTGGCGCGAGCGCGGGGTGAGCAAGGTCATGCATCAGATGCGCCCAGACGCGTGGGATGAGATCGATGTAATGCGGTTTGCCCGCCATCAACGAAAGACGGGCAAAGACACCAAGAATGCGGAGGTTTCGTTGCGCGCCAAGCAGGTGATAGGCCGTGGTGAAGTCGGAGTGGTTGGAATTGGTTTGGTGGCAATAATGACGAACCATCGCCTCTGCCACGTCTGACGACACATCGCGCCGGGCGTCTTGCAGCAGGGAGACCAGATCATAGGCAGGATGGCCCAGCATCGCGTCTTGAAAGTCGAGCTGTCCTGCGCGAGCGGGGCCTTGGCGCGCAGGGAGCCAAAGCAGGTTTTCGGCATGATAGTCGCGCAAGATCATCACGGGTGTCTCGCGCACATATGTGTCGAGCAGGGGTTTGAAAGCCTCGGTGAAGGCCGTTTCACGCGCCGCATCTGCACCAAGTGCGCCGCTGCGATACCAGCGCCATGCGAGGGCGGCCATGGCGGTCATGACAGCAGGATCATAGGGTTTCAAACCCGATGCCGGGGCATTGGCGTGCAAGGTGACGAGGGCGTCTGTTGCCGCCTCATAGAGCGGTGTTTCAAGAGCGGGGTCTTTGGCGACGACGCGGGCGAACAGGGCGTCGCCCAAGTCTTCGAGGAGCAAAAACCCCTTGGGGATATCCTGTGCGAGGCAGGTGGGTGCAGAGAGGCCAATTTGTGCAAGATGCGCCGCAACATGAAGAAAGGGGCGGACATCTTCGCCCTTGGCGGGGTCGGCGTCCATCAGAACGGCGGTATGGCCGTTTGGCCGGATCAGGCGGAAATACTTACGATTTGACGCATCCCCTGCAAGGGGCGAGACCGGGACAGAGGCCCAGTCGGTGGTAGAAAGGAAGGCTTGGGCCTGATCAGCGCGGGGGGTCATGCGAGAAGCTCCGAAAGACGGGGGGCCCAGCCATCGCCGGGGGTCAGCGTGAGGGTGCGAGCGTCATCTTCCTCTGTGGTGGCAAAAGCAAGGTGCAGTGCATTTGGGGGGGCGAGGGTGCCCAGCCTGTCAGGCCATTCAATGAGGCAGATCGCGGATTCGAAGGCTTCAGTCAGGCCCAGTTCGATGGCTTCGTCGGCAGTGGAAAGGCGGTAGAGGTCGGCGTGCCAGATTTCACCACGCGTGCTGTCATAGACCTGCACGAGAGTGAAGGTGGGGGATGGAACATCTTCCTCGACCAAGAGCAATGATTTGATCAGGGCGCGGGCAAAGTGAGTTTTTCCTGCGCCGATACTACCGGAGAGCAAGAGGACGTCGCCCGGTCGCAGCGCCGCGCCAAACCGAGCAGCGAGGCTGGCCGTTTCTTCGGGAGTGGAGAGCATGAGTGAGCGTGGCGCGGAGGTAAGCATGGGGCAAGATTACAGCCCAAACCTGTCGCCGCAAGCCTTAGGGGGCTGTGAGCGCGGCTTCTTTGGGGGCGCGGACCGGTAAAAGGGGCGAGCCGAAGAGAAGCAGGCACGAGCCACCATGCAAGCGCGTGGCGACAACAGAAATCAAACGGCCATCCTTGCGATGCAAGAGGCACATTTCTGGAGGGGAGGCTGTGCGGCGTTCGGTGTAAGCGAGGAGTTCTGCCCAGAATGGTGTGGGGGCGCAAAGCTCGCGCCAGCCCGCGATGGCTTGGGCAATGTCGGCGTTCTCGGTCAAGGCGGCGTCTGCGGAAGGCCAGACGGTGTCATAAGCGGCGTTGCGGAGGCTGAGTTTTCCCGAAGGTGAAAAGAGCGCAACACCTTGATGCAGATGTTCGAGAATGGCGCGCGTTTGCCCCAACTCCTCTCGGAAGTGGCGGGTAAGCGAAATCTCGTCGGAGATATCTTCGATCAGGAAGGCGAGGGTGCCATCTGGTTGGGCACGGCCTGTGACACGGTAAGTTTGCCCGCCGGGAAGCGACCAAGTTTCTAGGAACTCGCGATTTGGGGCGGTGCTGTTGATCGAGAGAAGGTTTTGCCGCCAAGCCTTGAAATCTTTTGGCTCAGGCATGGTTTGAATGTCGCGCATGGCGTCAAAGAAGCTGAGCATTGTGGGGCGAGACGTGAGAAAATCGACGGGCAAGGCTGTGAGATCGAGAAGGGCTGGATTGAACAGGGCAAGCCGTTTGTCGCGATCAAAGATGGCGAGGCCAATCGAGAGATTGGCAAAGGTTTTCGTGAGGGTTTGCACAAAGCTGCGCTGAAGAGTTTCGGCACGGATCACCTCGTCCAGCGGCATTGCGTGGTGGAGGGTTTCATCGCCAAAGCGCGTGGTGGTAATTTCAAACCAACGCTCTGGCTGGTTGTCTTGGGGCGCCAGTGACAAGCGCTGCGGGCGCATTTGGGTGTCTGAGAGCAGGCGCGGATCAAAGAGCGAGGGAATTTCGCCGTCTTTGGAGGAGGGGCAGTTTGGAGGCCGGAGGGCGAGATAGGCGCGATTGGCCCAAACCACCCTCCCACCTTGGCGCGCGCACCATGTTGGGCAGGGCGACAGGTCCGCCGCAAGGGTCAGCCGAGTATCTGGGGCGGCAGATGTGGGGGCGGCAAGGAGGCTCGGTTGTGGTTCCCGCGCAAGAAGAACGCGGGTCTGTCCTTTGTGGCTCTCGATGATCAGCGGCTGAAAGAGGCCGTCGGTCACGGGAGGGAGCGATAGGCTTATAGTATCTTCCAGATCCATCGGTGACAGGGGAATTTCGGGGAAATGCGGCGCAAGGGTTGCCCGTAGCTTTTCCCAATCAGTCCTGAATGTGCCTGAGGCTTCTGCGAAGAGTTTTTGGCCAGCAGGTGAGGCATCAGACATGGTTTCGCCGGAGAAGAAAATACAGATGGCGTCTGGATTCATATCAGTGGGGCGGTGCGCCTTGCGGGATTGGCCAAAGAAAAGCGTTATGGCGAAGGCCCCAACAACACCGATGATGGCGGGGAAGGTGATGTAGAGGAAGGATAGGAGGGAGTCGGTCAGGGCGGCCTCGCAACGCTAGAGAATATGCGGAGCGTCGCAAGGTTTGGTTAACCAAATGTTAACTCTGAAGCATGCGGCCGGAAAATTCGCGATCAGATGACAAGCGGCTGATTTTCACCAAGCGGGGGAGCGTTGCCCTCGATTTTGGCATCTATGCGGCTGCGGGGCCAAGCGACCTCGACAATTGCGCCGCAGCGTTCTGGTTGGTCCTCAGGCGGGAGGAACGGATCACCGCCATTGGCGAAGACCAGCGCGGCGCCCGTGCGTTCCAGCAGGGTTTTGGCGATGAAGAGGCCTAGGCCCATACCCTCGTATTCGGGTCGGTGGCCGCTTGGCTCGACGGAGCGGCGGCGGCGCATGAACGGGTCGCCGATACGGCCAATCAGGTCGGATGGGTAGCCTTGGCCGTCATCCATGATGCGAACGATGATTTGTTGCTCTGTCCATTGATACTCGATCCAGACCGAACTTTTTGCAAAATCCACGGCGTTCTGAACAAGGTTGCGGAGGCCATGGATCAATTCCGGACTGCGAAGAATGGAAGGATGCGGCCCCGGCTGGACGCTTGAGGTGGCTTGGTCAAGGCGGACGTCCTTGCCGCGTGTCATATGCGGCTCGGCCGCTTCGCGCAGAACAGCAGAGAGCGGTGCTTGGCGCAAATGGAGGTCATCTTTGCCAGCGCGGCCCATGGAGCGCAGGATATCGCGGCAACGGTCAGCTTCGGCGCGGATGAGGCGCGCGTCTTCTTGCAGTTCGGGGCGATCGTCGAGTTCTTCAATCAGTTCGGCGGAGGTGAGTTTTATTGTGGCGAGGGGCGTGCCTAGCTCATGTGCGGCAGCGGCGACGACCCCGCCGATATCTGTGAGTTTTTGTTCGCGAGAGAGGGCCATTTGCGTGGCTTGTAGCGCGTCGGACATGGCATGCATTTCCACCGCAACGCGGCGCGCATAGAGTGACAGGAACACCACGGCGATCACGATGGCGACCCAATTCCCAAAAAGAAACAGCGCCGGAATGCGAAGGAGTTCCCCGGCCTCAGTTTGAAGCGGCAGATAAAATCGGGTGAGAACAGTGGCTGCGATAATGGCCGTAAGGCCCAGCAGGGCCGTAGAGCGGCGCGACAACACGGCAGCGGAAACCATAACCGGGCCGATGATCAGCACATAAAACGGGTTGTGCAGACCGCCCGTGAGAAAGAGCAAAAGCGCCAGCTGCAAAAGATCAAAGAGCACCATGAGAAAATTCTCGGTTTCCGAGAGGCGCTTGGTTTCCGGAAAGATTACGATGGCGACTAGATTGGCGATGACAGAGGTGCCAATCACCATGAGGCAGAGGCCCAGATCGAGCTGTAATCCATAGAGCGACTGACCCACGATGATCGCGCTGATTTGCCCCGCGATGGCGATCCATCGAAGCAAGATCACGGTGCGGAGGCGAATCCAGTTACCGCGCTGGCGGTTTTTCAGGAGACCGAGGGAAAGATCACTCATCTGTGCGCTTTGGTCCGGTTGCAGCTTCGAGATGAGCGAAATATGCCTGTCCTCAACATGATTGACCATCCCTGCCAAACGGCGGGGAAGAAGGAGCGAGAATGACACGGATCTATGCAATTCTGGCGGCGGCTTTGGCAATTACGGCGGTTGCGGTCACTTGGATGATGACCCGCCAAAATGGCGAGGGCGACAAATATGCCCAGTGTCGGTCTTCTGCGGTGGCGGGTGGCTCGAGCAAGATAGGGGGCCCGTTCACCTTGGTGGATGAGACCGGAAAGACCGTGACCGAAAAGGACGTGATTGATCAACCAACGCTCTTGTATTTCGGATACACGTTTTGCCCCGATGTTTGCCCATTGGATAATGCGCGCAATGCCGAAGCGATTGAGATCCTTGAGGGGCGCGGCAAGATGGTGAAGCCCGTGTTCATCTCGATCGACCCGGAGCGGGATACGCCCGAGGTGATGGCGGAATTTACCGATATCTTGCACCCGCGTATGTTGGGCCTGACGGGGACGGCGGAGCAGGTTAAGGCCGCGTCGATGGCGTATCGCACCTATTTCAAGAAGCAGGATGCTGCGGCGGATGATAAATACTATCTGGTTGATCATTCGACGTTTTCTTATCTGAGCTTTCCTGAAGAAGGGTTCATCGAGTTTTTCAACCGGGATGTGACACCAGAGCAAATGGCTGATCGTATCCAGTGCTTTGTGGATGCGCGCTGAGGGCGTGTTTTTTTTAAGCCTTGTTTGCGCTTGGATTAATTGCCGTTGCCTGCGAAGGTTTGACGCAGGGCAATGCTGGCGATAATCCTAGATCTAGCCAAACGGCAAAAGGGGAGAAACCACATGAGTGAAGAGGCTCTCGACCTAGGTGAGGATCGGTCGCTCCTGCTTTTGGATGACGACGAAACCTTTTTGAAGCGTTTGGCTAAGGCTATGGAAAAGCGCGGTTTTGAAGTGGAAATGGCCGGATCTGTCGCGGCTGGCAAAGCGATTGCGACGGCACGACCGCCCGCTTATGCGGTGTGTGATCTGCGCTTGGAAGATGGCAATGGATTAGATGTGGTGGAGGTGCTGCGTGAGAAGCGGCCCGATTGCCGGATCGTGGTTTTGACGGGTTATGGCGCAATTGCGACTGCGGTGGCCGCGGTAAAAATTGGTGCGACCGACTATTTGTCGAAGCCTGCCGATGCAACGGACATCACCAATGCGCTGCTGTCGCGGGGGGATAGTCTGCCGCCGCCACCAGAAAACCCGATGAGTGCAGATCGCGTGCGCTGGGAGCATATTCAGCGGGTTTATGAGCTGTGTGACCGCAATGTCAGCGAAACCGCGCGGCGACTGAACATGCACCGTCGGACCTTGCAGCGGATTTTGGCCAAGCGCAGCCCGCGCTGAGGATGACAGCAGGGACCGCGGCGCGGTGGTTTCGCGCGCGGGTAATGTTATCTTTGGGGCGGCGTATTGGTCATTTCTAAACCATTTCTTGAAGCCGCAGAGAACGGACCAAATTCTTCCAAAATCGGAGGGTATGATTTGCGTATGGGTGACGTCTGGTTTGCGTCATGACGTAAAATTAACCACCTGGACGATTCTTTTTTCGGGATGGGTTGGCGCAAAGCCGCTTTTCAGCTATGCCGCGTCGCAGCGAATAGGGCTGGGGTGAGCACCCCGGCGGCTCTTCCGGCCGCTGATCCGCCGGACAACACGAGAGACAAGGGCAAGACCGAACAGACCTGCGGGATGCGGGAAGAGCAGCGGTTTGCAAAGAGACATATGAACAGACGTTTGAACTATCGGAATGAATGGACCGGAAATATTCGGGCCGACATCTTGTCCGGGCTGGTGGTGGCTTTGGCGCTGATCCCGGAGGCGATTGCTTTTTCGCTGATCGCGGGTGTGGACCCGAAGGTGGGGCTTTATGCCAGCTTCTCGATTGCCGTTATCACGGCCATCTTGGGGGGGCGTCCGGGGATGATTTCTGCCGCGACGGCCGCGACGGCGGTGCTGATGGGGAGCCTCGTGCGTGAGCATGGGTTGGATTACCTCTTGGCCGCGACCGTTTTGGCCGGGCTTTTGCAAATCGGCATGGGCCTGCTGCGGCTTGGGTTTGTCATGCGCTTTGTCTCCAAATCGGTGATGACCGGATTTGTGAATGCGCTGGCTATCTTGATCTTTATGGCGCAATTGCCGGAGCTTGATCCGCGCCTTGTGACCCCGATGACCTATGTTTTGGTCGCGGCGGCTTTGGCGATTATTTACTTGTTCCCCTATGTGAACCGCTCGATCCCCTCGCCCTTGGTAGCGATTGTGGTGCTGACGGGATTGAGCCTTAGCTTTGGCTGGGATGTGAGATCGGTTGGGGATATGGGGCAGCTGCCTGATGCGCTGCCGTCCATTTTCATGCCGAATGTGCCATTCACAATCGAGACATTCCTGATTGTGCTGCCTTATGCGCTGGCGGTTGCGGTGGTTGGGCTGTTGGAAAGTCTGATGACGCAGCAGATCGTGGATGACATGACGGATACGGTCAGCGACCGGAATCAAGAGTGCCTTGGCCAAGGTGTGGCCAATACGTTGACAGGCTTTATCGGTGGCATGGCGGGCTGTGCGATGATTGGGCAATCCGTGATCAACGTGCGCTCTGGCGGGCGGGGGCGGCTTTCGACCTTTGTGGCGGGGGTGATGCTTTTGGTGTTCTGCGTCGGCTTGGGGGAATGGGTAAGTCAGATCCCGATGCCGGCCTTGGTGGCGATCATGATCATGGTGTCGGTCGGCACCTTTAGTTGGGCGTCGCTTGGTGCGATGCGGACCATGCCGCGCTCGTCGACTGCGGTGATGTTGGCCACGGTGATTACGGTGGTGTGGACGCATAACCTTGCGATAGGTGTTTTGGTGGGTGTGCTGATGTCGGGGGTGTTCTTTGCCGCCAAGATCGCGCGGCTATTTGGCGTGACAAGTGTGTTGAGCGCCGATGGTGCGGTGCGGACTTATCACGTTTCGGGGCAGATGTTCTTTGGCTCGGTCGAAGCGTTTCGGCGTGCTTTTGATCCGCGGGAAGCAGTGGAGCGGGTAATCATCGACGTGAGTGCCGCACATGTTTGGGACATTAGCTCGATCGAAGCGCTTGAGGGCGTGGTGGCGAAGTTCCTGCGCGCGGGCACGCCCGTTGAGGTGATCGGCATGAATGCGGAATCCGAGGGGCTGTTTACGAAGTTGCGCCCGCTGATCGGAAGCGCACATTAAGGCATAACAGGGTCTATAACGCGTAGCGCGTGTGGACCCTGTTTACCACCAGACCGTTTTCCAGAGTGACGCCGTGCTCGTGGCCATAGGTCTCGAAACCTTTGGAGCGGTAGTAGGTCAGGCCGCTGTCATTGTCGGCGCGGATTGTGGCGTTGATCGCGGTGAATCCTGCATTGCGGGCGGCGGTTTTTGTCGCGTCAAAGAGTTTCGTGCCAACGCCATGCCCATGCGCGCGGATATCAACGAATGTTGCGATGTCCAGCATGTCGGGTGGCAAGTCTGCGCGGCGGTGCACCCATTGGAATCCCTGCACGGCGCCTTTGGCGTTTTCGGCCAGATGCCAGATCGACCCCGGCTCGGCCATCCATTGACGCAAGTCTTCGGCGGTGACGGGGCGGGTCATGGCGGTAGAGCCGCCAATCGCGATGATCTCGTTGAGCAGAGCGGCCATTACGGCGGCATCGAAAGGTTTTGCGGGGCGGATGTGGAGTGTCATAGGGCGCTCATCAGGCTGGCATGGCGGGCACAATAATCGGCGCGGACCTCACGTGGAGGGCGCAGGACGATTTCGAGACCTTCGATGAGGGCGGGGTTGGGTTTGCCGAAGAGTTTGTCAGCCTCTTGCGGTGAGAAGCCTGCGATGCGGGTGGCTTCCATCCATGCCGAAAGCGTGTCGGCTTCTTTGATCTTTTTCTTGATGGAAGCGGGCAAACGGGCGGGGAGGCCAAAACGGATGTGAATTGCTGCGGTGAGCCGTTCGTCCAGCGCACCGTAGCCGGGACCGATAGCGGATTTGACGGGTGAGATCATGTCGCCGATCACATATTCGGGCGCGTCGTGCAAAAGCGCTGCAAGGCGCCATTTGGCAGGGCTTTCTGGAATGAGGCGCAGGAAGAGGGCTTCGACCAACAGCGAATGTTCGGCCACCGAATAGGCGAAATCGCCATGGGTCTGCCCGTTCCAGCGAGCAACGAAGGCAAGGCCATGGGCGATGTCTTCGATTTCGATGTCCATCGGGGTGGGATCGAGCAGGTCAAGGCGGCGTCCGGAGAGCATGCGCTGCCACGCGCGGGGGTGTTTCATCGGGGCCTCGGGCACATTTAGGGTGGTGCGACCCTAACCGCGTGGGGCGCGCATTGTCGAGAAGGGGGTGAAGTGCTATGTGCCGCCTCAACACGAGATTGAAGGAGTGCGGCATATGCCGAATGATTACATCGTCAAAGATATCAAGCTAGCTGATTTTGGCCGTAAAGAGCTGACAATTGCCGAAACCGAAATGCCGGGGCTGATGGCCTGCCGGGCGGAGTTCGGAGAGAGCAAGCCGCTCAAGGGTGCGCGGATTGTGGGATCGTTGCATATGACGATCCAGACGGCTGTGCTGATTGAAACGCTGACGGCGTTGGGTGCGGATGTGCGCTGGGCGTCGTGCAATATTTTCTCGACACAAGACCATGCGGCCGCAGCAATCGCGGCGGGCGGCACGCCTGTTTTCGCGGTGAAGGGTCAGACGCTGGAAGAGCATTGGGATTATCTGGATCGCTCGTTCATGTTCCCAGAGGGCGCGAATATGATCCTCGATGATGGGGGCGATGCGACGCTTTATGTGCTTTTGGGAGCGCGTGCGGAAGCGGGCGAAGAGATCATTCCTGTGCCGCAGTCGGATGAGGAAGTGGTGATCAAGGCGCAGATCAAAAAGCGGATGGCGGCAAGCCCCGGTTGGTTCACCAAGACGCGCGACGCGATCAAGGGCGTTTCGGAAGAGACCACGACGGGCGTGCATCGCCTGTATGATCTGCACAAGAAGGGCCACCTGCCCTTCCCGGCGATCAATGTGAACGATTCAGTCACCAAGTCGAAATTCGACAACAAATATGGCTGTAAGGAATCGCTGGTGGACGGTATCCGCCGCGCCACGGATACGATGATGGCCGGCAAGGTGGCTGTGGTGTGCGGCTATGGCGATGTGGGCAAAGGCTCGGCCGCTTCGTTGCGTGGGGCGGGTGCGCGGGTGAAGGTCACGGAAGTGGACCCGATCTGTGCGCTGCAGGCTGCGATGGACGGTTTTGAAGTGGTTGTGCTGGAAGATGTGATCGATAGCGCCGATATCTTCATCACCACGACAGGCAATAAGGACGTGATCCGTATCGAGCATATGCGCGAGATGAAGGACATGGCGATTGTCGGCAACATTGGCCATTTCGACAATGAAATTCAGGTGGCCGCGTTGCGGAACCACAAGTGGACCAACATCAAGGAACAGGTGGACATGATCGAGATGCCTTCGGGCAGCCGGATCATCCTGTTGTCGGAAGGGCGCTTGCTGAACCTTGGCAATGCGACCGGGCACCCGTCCTTCGTGATGTCGGCGTCTTTCACCAATCAGGTGCTGGCGCAGATCGAGCTTTGGACCAAGGGCGATGAGTATAAGCCCGGCGTTTACATTCTGCCCAAGCACCTCGACGAGAAAGTGGCGCGCCTGCATCTTGACCGGATCGGCGTGAAACTGACGCAGCTGCGGGTGGATCAGGCGGACTACATCGGCGTGAAGCCGGAAGGCCCGTTCAAGCCAGAGCATTACCGCTACTAAGGTTCGGAGCTACAGGCTTTGACCAAACGCGCCGCCGGGAAACCCGCGGCGCGTTTTTGTTTGAGGGAAACGATGCCAGTTGTGCGATGTCGTTTCAAAAGGGCTGATGTGGCTTTTCACCCTTGCGACACCGCCTTGCGTTTCACGTCGGCATAACAAGGCCCTTTGGCTGGGTTGGCGGCTCATTAGCAAGCGCCAAGGTTTTCGGCGCGGCTAGGGTGGTTTGGGGCGGGCAGACGCAAAGACGCGGGGCAGGGTTTCGCAAAAAGATTAGACGGTGGATGCACCCTCGGTGGAGGGCTTTTGAAGCAGATGAGCCAGTGCTCCTTGATCTACGCATCACTGGAAAGGATTGCTGCTCGTGTCCCAAAGTTCGGGGGGTTGAACCAGACAGGCAGAACGGCCTCAAGAATGTTGGTGGGTTTGGAGGCTGAGGCCTTTTGAGGAAGCGGTTCTCCTCCGATTTGGCCTGGCTGTCAGGATATGTGGGAAAATTTGGTCAACCAAGTTTAGCGCCTAGATCCACTAATGGATCAGGTTGAGGCGCAGAGCTTGGACGGCGGCATGGTGTTTGTTGAGGCTGCCGAGCTTGTTTGATGCGCTGGACGCGTGTTGGTTTACGGTGGAAACCGAGATTCCCAGGATGGCCGCGATCTCGCCTGCTGTTTTGCCTTCGAGTGTCCAGGAGAGGCACTCTTTTTCGCGCCGTGACAGCACGATCCGAGCCCCGAGATCGCCGGCGCTCACGCTTCGTAACGCGAGTTCATGTGTATCGACGGCAGCGGTATAAAGCCGCCCTTCCGCTTCGCGGACAACGTCTCCGAGGAGGGTTTTGTTTGACGAAACCACGTTGAAAATGGAGAGCTCGCCGTGGGTTCCACGGATTGGGATTGTCAGGCCGAATTTGATGTTGAACACGCCGGCCTCCTCAAAGACCAGCTTTTGCGGCTTTGCAAAATGGCGCAGGAAGGGGCCTTGACCCCAGAGAAAAGGCCGTATCGAGCGCCTCCCGAGATCGGCAACTGGATCGACATCCCAATATTTGTGCCGGGTATATCGCTCTACCCATTCATTGGGATAGCTGGTGTGCAGGGTTGTTTCGAGTGGCTGATGCTGATGCGCGCCGGGATTGAGGAACAAAAATGAAAAATGTTCGAGACCCAAGTCGCTGACCATGGCGTTCATGCGCGGCACAATCGAGCTTGTGCTGTCATGACTTTGGTACTCGGACGGCATGCTCCACAAATTCATATCAAGACTGCTTTTACGCTAAGGATCCGATTTTCGGCAGGTTCATTCCAAAGAGCGGGAACAATAGCGAGAAACTAGCAAACCTTTACTATTGTTGGGCCTGAACCCAGCCCACTAACCGTTGACCTCAGAGTCAAGAGAATTTTCCTGGGAGGGTCACATGAAAAAGTTATTAAAAACGTCGGCAGTTCTCTCAACGGCTGTGTTGCTCAGCGCCACTACGGCCTATGCCGATCTGGTCAAAATTGGCGTTCTTGCGCCGCTGACAGGGCCAACGGCCTCTGATGGCGAAGAGTTTGTGCGTGGCGTTGAATTGGCTGTGAAAGAGGCCAATGCCAAGGGTGGCGTTGCGGGGCACACGTTTGAAGTTGTCGTGGCTGACGTGGTTGATCACTCTGCTGCCAACGTATCGGCAGCGGCAGAGCGTTTGATTGGCACCGATGGATTGCATGTCATCCTGACCGGATACGCGAGCTTGTCGATGTTTGAAGTGGAGTTGATGGGCGAAGCAAACATGCCCTATCTGTCCGCTGGTCCCTCGCCACAATTTGCGGCGATCGTTGCGAATAACCCGGATGGCTATAATTGCTGCTGGTCGCTTACGGCCGATTTCAAAGGGTATGAGACGGACGTGACACCGACCATTGAGGCGTTGTCAGCGGCAGGGCATTTCCCTCTCGAGAACAAGACGGTCGCAATCATTTCGTCCGACAACCCCTATTCCAAGACCATCTCGGAGGGCATGAAGGTTGCTTTTGCCGAAGCTGGCTGGACGATCACTCTGGATGAGCTGGTGCCGTTTGGCCCTGTGTCCGACTGGCGGCCGATCCTTGCCAAGGTGCGTGAAAATGCACCGGATGTCATCATCAATACAGACTACATTCCGTCTAATGCGGCGCTGTTTACCAACCAGTTTCAAGAGAACCCGACAAACTCGGTGTTGTTCTTGCAATATGCGCCATTGGTTCCCGAGTTTTCAGAGCTGACAGGCAAGAACGCCAACGGTGTGCTTTTCAACGCGATTGGTGCGACCCTTAATGTAGATGCACACCCGCGTGGTAAAGACGTGTCAGCGAAGTACCTTGCCGAATATGGGGTGCCCTCTGGTGCCTATGGCACAGCGCTATATGAGCAAGCCTCGATCTATTTTGATGCACTCGAAGCCGTTGGCGACCCGACAGATCATGATGCCATTGGCAAGGCTATGGGAGCCACGAAACGGCCTATCGTCGCGGGCAATCTGGAATTCGATCAGGCAACCCATGTGGCACGCTACGGCGATGACTTTGTGCCTGTGACATTCTTTCAGATTCAGGATGGGAAAGGCGTAATGATCAGCCCGGACAAGTTCAAATCCGGCGCATTTGTCACCCCGTCTTGGATGACAAAGTAGTATCGCATGACGGCACTTTTGCAAGTTGACGGTTTGACCAAAGCGTTTGGTGCCTTGAAGGCCGTCAACAACATGTCTTTTGACGTAAACCAAGGTGAGATCCTTGGGATTGCCGGGCCCAATGGGTCCGGCAAATCAACGCTCTTTAACCTGATTAGTCGTATTCCTTTTGGGGCCACCAGCGGAACGGTTCTGTTTGAAGGCAAGCCCATTCAGACACTGTCTGACACGTCAATCGCCCGTAGAGGACTTATTCGCACCTTTCAGCGCGAGGCGGTTTTTGGGTCGATGTCCTGCGTTGACAATATTTTGGTTGCTCTGGAGCAAACCTTGGGTGTCCGCGGGCGCGAAGCTGAAAGACTGGCTGATGAAGCCTCGGAAAGGGTTGGGTTCCCGCGGAACTTTCACAACATGCCCGCCGCCGCCATGCCCGTATTTTATCAAAAGCAATTGATGATGGCGACGGCAGTGGCACAGCGCCCCAAGCTTTTGATGCTCGACGAGCCGGCTTCTTCGCTGGTGGAACATGAAATTGACTGGGTGCGTGACACCATAACCGCGCTGAATGAGGGTGGGATAACGATACTCTTGATCGAACATGTCCTGCCTTTGTTGATGAGTGTGTCAACTCGCATGCTGGTGATGGAGCAAGGCGAGATTATCGCGCAGGGCGACCCATTGGACGTGACCCGTGATCCACGGGTGATTGAGGCTTATCTGGGGAGCGCAGCATGACAGAGCCACTGTTGGAATTGCGCGGCCTGAGCGGAGGGTATCCGCCCGTATCGGTCTTTCGCGATGTCAGCCTGTCGGTGAAGCAAGGGGAGCACGTTGGCCTTTTCGGCCCTAACGGCCACGGAAAGACCACTTTGCTGAAAACCATCGCAGGCGTGCTCGACCCATGGGATGGCGGCATTTATTTTGAAGGCAAGCGGCTGAATGCAGTCGGAAAGATGCAGGCCCGTGTCTCGCATAACCTGAATTACGACCTGTTTCGCAAGCGTCGTATCAACGCGCTTGATGTTGTGGATGCCGGGCTGATTTACGTCATGCAAGGCAACCTGCTGTTCCCTGAAATGACCGTGGAGGAGGTGCTGGATATTGCACCTCGTGCTGCCAGAAACCGACCCGGCGTTGCCCAGATGCGAAGGCAGATCCACGATCTGTTCCCCCGACTTCGCGAGCGCTGGACGTCCAAGATCAGGTATCTTTCTGGAGGCGAGCGGCAAATGGTCAGCATCGCTGTGGGCCTTTTGGCGATGCCACGGTTATTGATGCTGGACGAGCCGACGCTTGGCCTGTCGCCCAAGCTGCGGATCGAGTTGTCAGAGGCGGTCCGAAATATCCGTGAAACTGGGGTTCCGCTGATTATCGTTGATCAAAACGTAGAGTTTCTGACCAGCCTCGTGGACCGCCTGATCCTGTTTGATCATGGCACAATCACCCGAGAAATTCCGGCTGAAAACATGCCGAAGCACGCCGAGTTGATGGATATGATGTTTGGGGGCGCGCATTGATGGGGTTTGAGGCATTCACATTCATTCTGATGTCCGGGATCCTGCTGGGCGGACTTTATGCGCTGATGGCGACCGGGCTTGCGGTGGTCTGGACCACATTGGGTGTTTTCAATTTTGCCCATGGGGCTTTTGTGACGCTTGGGGCCTATATGGCGTGGCAAGTCTCGCAATCGGTTGCGGGTGGCTTTGGCTTTTTGATCGCCGTTGCGACGTCGGTCACTGTGATGTTCTGCCTTGGCTTTGTCTTGCATTTCGCGCTGATCAAACCGTTTGAGCGCAATCAGAATGTCGTTCTGTTGGCTGTGGTTTCGACGCTTGCGGCTGCGTCGATTATTGAAAACGCCGTGTTGCTGAACTGGGGGCCGCGCGACAAACAGATTGCACCGCCGATAACGTCAAAGATCGATTTCTTTGGGGCCAGTATCAACACTTTTGATTTTGTAATCCTTGGAATTGCACTTTTTGCCCTGTTTGGCCTCGCGCTGTTTTTGCGAAGGACCACGGTTGGGCGGACCCTGCGTGCGGCGGCACAAAATCGCGAAGCCGCGGAACTGATGGGACTGAACGTGCCCAAGCTTTTTGCCATCACGCTGGGGCTTTCTGCTGCGACGGCGGCGCTGGCGGGTGTTTTTGTGGGGTCGTTGCGGTTTATCAACCCCACCTTTGGCGCTGACCCGTTGATGAAATCGCTGATCGTTGTGATCCTCGGCGGTGTCGCCCGATTTACCAGCCCGATTTACGCCGCTTTCGTCGTTGGCATTGTCGAGAGCTTTTCTGCTTATTTCCTTGGCCTTTATTGGAGCCCGGCTTTGCTGTTTGCCATGATGATTGCTGTGCTGCTGATCAAGCCCGAAGGCCTGTTTGGCCATAGATCAAAGACATTGTGAACTCATGAAATATGCCCCTCCGTTTCAGCGCACCAATGGCTTTTTGCCAGTGCTTATTGTTTTTGTGATCTTGCTGCTTGCCCCTTTCGTGGTCACCGAGACCTATAGCCGCCATACGCTCATCATTGTGTTTATCTATGCTGTGCTGGCCTCAAATTGGGACCTTTCGCTCGGGTATGGCGGTATCGTGAATTTCGCTCATTTGGGCTTCTTTGCGATTGGGCTCTACACCTATGCAATATTTGCCAAGGTGATCGGTATCGATCCTTGGTTGGCGCTGTTGCTGACACCCTTATTCGCGGTCGGCTTTGCCATACTTCTGGCAATCCCCATTTTGCGCTTGGAGGGGATTTATGTGATCCTTGTGACGATTGCGGCGACACAGCTTTTGCAACAAATCGTCGTCAGCCAATCCACGTATACCGGTGGCACCAGCGGTATGGTGTTGCTGCCACGGTTGACCATTGGGGATTATAACCTCTCGTCGGATAACCGGATTGGGTATTATTACGTCGCACTTGGGTTGATGGCGGCGTCTACGTTTTTTCTGTACAAACTGGAGCGCTCTGCTGTGGGTCGTGCAATCAAGGCGCTGCGAGACAACAAATACTATGCCATATCGCGCGGCGTTTCCGAAGCGCGCACCCGGCTTTTGACCCTCAGCTTGTCGGCCATTTTCCCAGCTCTTGCGGGTGGATTTTATGGGTCTTATCTGCGTGTCGCGTCACCTGATGTCTTTGGGCTTGGCTTTTTGACCACCGCGCTTTCGGTTCTCTTGTTGGGCGGGGTGGCCACCATTTGGGGCTCGCTCATTGCTGCCTTTGTTGTGGTCGGCCTGTCGCAATTGCTCGCGGATTATGGGGCATGGCGCAATATTTCGATTGCGCTTGTGATCATTGGTGTCGTGGTGGTCTATCCCGGGGGGCTTTATGCGGCCTTGCAGGAAATATGGAGCGGATTTGACCGCGCCAAGACCAATCTGATTGCCGCATTTCGCCGTAAGGCGGGTGCAGCAGACCGGGCCCGCGCGATGGGTATCCGTGATCAATTGATTGAGACAAGCCATGGCAAGGTCTCGGTCTGCGATACGAGAAGCGGGGAGCAGACGATCATTTTCATTCATGGAAATTCGTCGTGCAAGGAGGCCTTTCGGCATCAGTTTCATGCCCTGCGGGATCAATATCGGTTGGTTGCATTTGACCTTCCCGGACATGGTGTTTCGCCAAATGCGGATCCTGAAAAGGATTACAATCTGGCGGCATATGCCCAAATCGTGCGCGACCTTGTGGACCGCCTCAAGCTTGGCACTCCGGTTGTTTTTGGTTGGTCGCTGGGTGGATATGTCGCTCTAGAATATGCTGCGGCTGGTAACCCGATTTCAGCTTTGGCCATCTGCGGGACATCGCCAGTTCGGACATATCCTGACGATATACCAAAGGGCTATATTGCCTCGCCTCATATGGAGCTCGCAGGCAAACGCTTTCACTCGCCCTTCGAGAAGGGCCAATATGCCAAGCATACGATTGGTTTGCCAAAACAGTCAGAACCTATCTTGTGGCAGGCCGTCTGGCGCACCGACGGGCAGGCGCGCGAACAAGCTTTTGCAAAACTGAAAACCACAAACTGGCAACGCCAAATGCGGGTTATTCGAGAAGGCAGCGTGCCATTTACGATGATCAACGGATCAAAAGACCCGTTCATCAATCATACATATTGTGCCAGCCCAGAGTTCAACACGGCTGCTTCAGGTAAGCCGATCACACTCGACGGTGTGGGTCACGCAACCTTTCTTGAGGGGCCGGAGGGGTTTAACGCGGTATTTCGGCGTTTCATTCAACAGCAATAGGTTGGGTCAAACGCGTGTCGCGAGGGCTGTGTCATTGGGTCAAGATGGTATTGGCAAAATCAATTTTTGCCCTGTTTAGGCGCTGATATTGCCTTGAGGCGGGGCTTCTACAAGCGCGACAGAGCCTGAGCTTTGGGCTTTGGGCTTTGGCCGCAGTTAGCCTCCGTTCCCGGTAAACACCAAAACCTGAACAAAGGGTGTCTGTGGGGGGGCTGCCAGCCCGGCTAAATGGGATAGGGAATTTATCCTTTGTATAGGATGAATTACGGGTTAACCTTTCGCCATTGCCCGGAAATGGGCGGACACAGGCATTAAACAAACGGGAGATTTCCATGGGAAAGCGTGACGAGTTGATCGCGAAATATGCGGACGATCTGAAGAATAAATGTGGGATGGTGCCGGATATTGCGCTGTTGACCAAGGTGACGATTGGCTGTGGCCCCTCGATTTATAACGCGGATGCACAGACGGTGGCGGGGTCGCAGGCGAGCGAGCTGGAGACGGTGCGGACCAACTTCCTCATCAAGAAGCTGGGGCTGGCAGATGGGCCGAGCCTGATGGCTGCGATCCAGTCGGTGCTTGAGACCTATGGCAAGTCTGAGCGCAATAAGTATCGGGCAGTTGTCTATTACATGTTGGTGAAGCATTTCGGCAAAGAAGCCGTTTACAAATAAGCTTTTGGCCGCCGCTGATGCGGGGCATTTGAGCTAATTGCGGGGCAGTTCTCAGATGACGGGCCGCCCCGTTTCCGCTATGAAAAGGTATAGGCCAGTATGGCCGGTATCCAGTTTCGTTTCGCGTGTGGTGTGTAGGGAGCACGCGGGGTGGACGGGGGATCCGGTCATGGTCGGATCTCCCGTTTTTATAAGGTCGTGCCTGTGATGGTCAGGATATGCGCCCATTCGGCCTCGGTAACGGGCTGAACGGAAAGGCGCATGGATTTGACGAGGGCCATTTCCGACAGCATCGGGTCTGATTTGACGGCGTCAAGCGTGAGGGGGCGGGTCATTGGCTTGACCGCTTTGATTGTCACGCAATCCCAGCGCGGGTCGTCTGTGGTGCTATCAGGAGCGCTGGCGCGGATAACCTCGACGATGCCGACGATCTGTTTGCCGATATTGGAATGATAGAAGAAGCCAAGATCGCCGGGGATCATGGCCCGCATGTTATTGCGCGCCTGATAGTTGCGGACGCCGGTCCATTCTTCGCCAAGGGCCCCTTTGGCAACTTGCTGATCCCATGACCAGCCGTCTGGTTCGGACTTGAAGAGCCAGAAGCTCATCCGATGACCCGTTTCCATTCGCGCAGGGTGATTTCCGAGAAAAGACCCGCTTTGCCATAGGGATCGCCGTTGACCCAATCGTGGGCACTGGCCATGTCCGCCACGTCGAGGATGACGACGGAGCCGCACATTTCGCCAGCATCGTCGAGCATGGGGCCGGCTTGGGCGACGACACCCGTGGCCTTGATATAGGCAAGATGCGCCTCACGGTTGGCTTTGCGGATGTCGAGGGCACCGGGTTTGTCATGGGCGATCAAGGCGACGAGCATTTATTCCTCCTTTAGGGGACGCGAGAGCAGCATGGTCATGGCATCGCCCACACTGGCACGCCCGTCAAGGAGGGCAACCACTGCGGCGGTGACGGGCATTTCGAGGTGTAGAGCCGTGGCGCGGCTGAGCACCGCGCGGGCGGTGGCGGCCCCTTCCACGGTGATCGTCGGATCGAAGGGATCATTTCGACCCAAACTCTGCCCAAAACGGTAGTTGCGCGACTGCTCGGAGGTGCAAGTCAGGACAAGGTCGCCAAAGCCGGAAAGCCCGGTAAGCGTCTCGGGGCGGGCGCCCAACGCATTGGCCATGCGAGTCATTTCAGCAAAGCCACGGGTCATGAGGGCGGCGCGGGCGCTGTCGCCGAGGCCTGCTCCCATGACAACACCCGCAGCGATGGCGATGACGTTTTTGAGCGCTCCGCCCAGTTCGGCGCCGATGGTATCTGTTGTGCGGTAGAGGCGAAGGGTGCGGGTGGTGAGCGCGGTTTGCAGGCGGCGGCCCATGGCATCGTCGGCGCAGGCGAGGGTGAGCGCCGTGGGCAAGCCGAGCGCTATGTCTGCGGCGAAAGAGGGGCCAGTGAGCAGGGCAGGTGTGGCGCCGGGGATCTCTGCGAGGAGTGCGGTTGGGCCAAGGCCCGAGGACAGTTCAATACCTTTGCAGCAGGCTACGAGGGGACGGTTATTGAGGGTGGGACCGAGCGTAACGAGGCTGGCGCGCAATTTCTGCATCGGCACGGCGATGAGGACGGGCACCTCGGGTGGGATGTCGTGACGGTTGGCAGTGACGCTGAGCCCTGCTGGGAAAGCCGCGCCGGGAAGGCGGCGTAGGTTTTCTCGGCTGGCTTGCAAATGCGCTGCTTCGCTGGGGTCGCGCGCCCACAAGAGGACGGGGGCGTTTTGAGCAAGGGTGATGGCGAGCGCGGTGCCGAATGCGCCGGAGCCTGCGATGGTGATCATGCTTTTGCGCCTTTCTTGCCAGAGCCAAGCATTGGGGAGGCGGCGGTATCGAGGGGCCACCGGGGGCGAGCTGAGAGGGTAAGGTCATCGGTTTGACCAAGGGCGAAAAGCTCGGCCCCCGCATAGGCAATCATTGCCGCATTATCGGTGCATAGGCGGAGTGGCGGAGCGGTGAAGCGCACGCCCTTTTCTGCTGAAACAGACTCTAATGCTGCGCGAATGGTTTGGTTTGCGGCGACACCACCTGCGACGGCAAGGGCTGGCTCTGGCGGGGCCTCTTGAAGATAGCGGGTTAGGGCGCGGCGGGTCTTTTCGGCGAGAACGTCGGCGATGGCGGCTTGAAACCCTGCCGCGAGGTCGGCCACGTCTTGGCGGTAGAGGCCACCTTGGGAGGTCACCAGCGTGTCGCGGGCGCGCAAAATCGCAGTTTTCAGGCCAGAGAAGGAGAAGTCACAATCCGGACGATCCAGCATGGGGCGGGGCAAGCGGAACCGCTTGGCGTCGCCCGATTTGGCGGCGGCTTCGATGGCGGGGCCGCCCGGCTGTGGCAGGCCCAGAAGGCGGGCGGCTTTGTCGAAGGCTTCGCCCGGTGCATCATCGATGGTTCCGCCAAGGCGGGTGAAGGATTGTGGCCCATGCACCATGAGGAATTGGCAATGGCCGCCCGATACGAGAAGCATGAGGTAGGGGAAGGCGAGACCGTCGGTGAGGCGCGGTGTGAGTGCGTGGCCCGCAAGATGGTTGACGCCAATCAAGGGTAGCCCTGTGGCCACCGAGAGGCCCTTGGCGCACATGACGCCAGAGAGCACGCCACCAATGAGGCCGGGGCCAGCGGTGACGGCAATTGCGTCGATGTCTGAGAGGGTGAGACCTGCGTCGGCAAGTGCTTGAATTACACATGTGTCGATTTTCTCGGCATGGGCGCGCGCGGCGATTTCCGGGACGACACCGCCAAAGGGGGCGTGCAGGTCAGTTTGGCCATGCACCACGCTGGCGAGAACCGACGCGCCGCTTTCGGCGACGCGCACAACTGCTGCGGCGGTATCGTCGCAGCTCGATTCGATGCCGAGAAGTGTAAGCATCCTGTCGTTCCGGTTGCGAGGGATCATGGGGGCAGGTAACACCGGAGGGTAACTGATCACAATGGCGGTTTGCATATGCCTACGCTTCTGATGACGCGGCCCCGGGAAGCATCGGAGCGATTTGTCGGCCTTTTGCAGGCGGACATAGCAGCGCTGAATGTGCGCTATGCGCCGTTGATCGGGATTGAGATGTCTGAGGAACGGCCTGAAGTGGGGACCGGGGAGCACTATATCTGCACCTCGGCGCAGGGGGTGGGGGCGATTGTGCATTTCGATCTGCCCAAACGCCCGGTTTGGGCTGTGGGTAGGGCAACTGCGGAGGCCGCGCGTGCGGCGGGTCTTGTGGCGCGAGAGGCCGGAGGGGATGCGGAAGCTTTGATCGCAGAGATTGCGGCTTCGGGTGAAGCTGCGCCGCTTGTGCATTTGCGGGGCGCGCATGCGCGCGGAGACGTCGCAGCGCGATTGCGGGCAGCGGGGCTTTTCGCGCGAGACGTGGTTGCTTACACTCAACCAGAGCAGAAATTTGCCCCGGAGATCAAAGAGATCGTTGGAGCGATTGTGGCGCCGGTGTTTTCGCCGCGCACGGGGTCTATTTTTGCGAAAGACTGGACCGGTGCGGCGCCATTGTTTGTGGCGGCGATGTCGGATGCGGTGGCCGAAGCGATGAAGCCTTTGTCGCCGCGACTGATGATTGTGGCGGATCGGCCAGAGGCGGAGGCAATGGCGCAGGCGGTTCTTGGCCTGTGGAAAGCGGCCTTGCGCCTTGAGGCCTGAGGCGGCAGGGCGTTAGACTGGGCCGCAAGGCTTTTGATTAAGGGATTCGAGGGGGCTAGTATGGCTGGACGCAAAGCAAAGACACCGCAAGCCAGCGCGGATGCGGTGGAGGCTCCTGAAGCAGAGATTGCTGTCGTGCGTGATGAGGTGGTGGAAGCTGTGGTGGTCGAGGAGGCTGTTGCGGATACGATTGACGCCACACCCGAGGCCGATACCCCCAAAGAGGAAGTGGTTGAGGCGACACCGTCTGTGTCGCGTCCGGAGCAGGCTCCCGCGCCGGTGCGTCGGGGTGGGTTTTTCTCCATGCTTTTGGGAGGCGTTGCCGCCGCGGCGATTGGTTTTGGGATGGCGCGTTATGTGCTGCCCGATGACTTTCCTTTCCCGAAAGCGGGGAGCGGAGATTTGGCAGCGGCGGTACAAAAGGCCGCCGATGAAGCCAAGAGTGCGGATTTGATTTTGGCGGGCCGGATCGAGGCGCTGGAAGCTGGGCCGGATTTGTCGGGCGTTACGGGCGCTGTTGAGGCGATCCGTGTGGCTGCTGATGCGGTGGCCAGTCAGGTCGAGGTATTGAATGGGCGGATGGGCGCCCTTGAGGCACAGGTGGCGGAACTGATGACGCGGCCCGTGACCGAAGGTGCCAACCCGGCCGCGGTGGCGGCCTATGAGGCGGAATTGGCCAAGTTGCAGGCCGCGATGGCAGATCAGCGTCAGGAATTGGAAGCGCTGGCGGGTGAGGCAGAGGCCAATCGCGCGGCGGCGCAGATGACCGAACAGGAAGCGATGATCCGAAATTCGCTTACGGGAATTCGGATCGCGGTGGAAAATGGCGGCTCGTATCAGGTGGAGCTAGACAATCTTGCCGGGGTGGGTGTGAGCCTGCCTGCGCTTTTGGTGGAGCGCGCCGAGGGTGGTGTGCCGACCCTTGCCGCTTTGCGCGATACCTTCCCGCAAGCCGCACGGGCGGCCTTGGCGGCGGCGCGTGCTGCGGAAACCGGAGGTGGTGTTGGCTCTGTTTTGACGTCGCTTTTGGGGGCGCGGTCGCTTGAGCCGAGGGATGGCGGTGATGCCGATGCCGTGTTGAGCCGGGCCGAAGCCGCGCTTCGTGAGGGACGGATGACCGATGCGGTGGCCGAGGTCGAGGCCCTGCCCGAGGGCGCGCGCGTAGAGATGGCAAGCTGGTTGGCCATGGCGACGGAGCGCGCAGCGACGCTGGCGGCTTTGGATGAATTGGCCGCTGGCCTGACGCAGAAATAAGGGGGACGACGGATGCTTTGGTCGCTTATCAAGATTGCGCTTTTCGTTGTCATTGTCGCGGCTGCGGCGCTGGGTGCGAACCATCTCTTGGAGATGGAAGGCGGGGTGCGGATCGCCTTTGCTGGAATGGAATATAATCTGACACCGCTGATGGCAGCGATGGGGCTGCTGGCGCTGTTGCTTGGTTTGTGGGTTGTGCTGAAGTTGGTGTCGCTTTTGGTGGCGGTGCTGAAATTCATCAACGGGGATGATACTGCGATCACGCGCTACTTTGATCGCAACCGCGAAAAGAAGGGTTATCAAGCGCTCGCCGAAGGCATGATGGCGCTGGCGAGCGGTGAGCCGCGTGTGGCCTTGGCCAAGGCGGCACGGGCCGAGAAATACCTCGACAAGCCGGAATTGACGAGCTTGCTGACGGCCCAAGCAGCGGAGGCGTCGGGCGACAGGAAGAAGGCCGAGGCGGTTTACAAGCAGCTTTTGGGCGATGAGCGCACGCGATTTGTCGGGGTGCGCGGGATTATGAAGCAAAAGTTGGCGGATGGAGATACCGATACGGCGCGCAAGCTCGCTGAAAAAGCGTTCGAAATGAAGCCTGCTCATGCAGAGACGCAAGACGTGCTGTTGAAGTTGCAGGCCAAGGCCCAAGATTGGGCCGGTGCGCGCAAGACACTGGATGCCAAGCGCAAGCATGGCCTGTTGCCCAAGGACGTTGCCAAGCGGCGCGATGCTGTTTTGGCCTTGGTGGAGGCCAAGGATGTGCTGGACGAGGGCAAGGATATTGAAGCGCGAGAAGCCGCGATCGGAGCGAATAAGGCGTCGCCCGACCTGATCCCCGCCGCAGCCTTTGCGGCGCGGGGTTATATCGCCAAGGGCGAGGGCAAGAACGCAGCGCGCGTGATCAAGAAAGCATGGGAAAGCCAGCCGCACCCGGATTTGGCAGCAGCTTTTGCCGCCATTGAGCCAAGCGAGACGCCAGCCGCTCGGTTGAAGCGGTTTCAGACATTGATCAAGGCGAATATCAGCCATCGGGAGAGCCGGATGGTGATGGCAGAGCTGCATCTGGCGGCGCAGGATTTTGCCGCGGCGCGGAAAGAAGTTGTTGATCTGGTGGAGAAAGATGCGGATGCCCGCGCATTGACCATTATGGCGGCAGCAGAGCGCGGCACCGGGGCCAGTGACGCGGTGGTCAAGGGCTGGCTGGCACGGGCATTGAATGCACCAAGAGGGCCGCAATGGGTCTGTGATGTATGCGGGACGGTGCACACGGAATGGGTGCCTGTTTGCGACACCTGCGAAGGTTTCGATACGCTGTCGTGGAAATCGCCGCCTGCGCCGAAGGTGAGTGCGCCAACGGGGGTGGAAGTCTTGCCTTTGATCGTAGGCGATGTTGCTGATGACGTGGTGGATGACGCCGAAGTTTTGGATGCCGAAGCGCGTGAAAAATAGGTCTTTTCCCGCCGGGGGGGCGATGTTATAGCCCCTCCACCAGGCCGCTGTAGCTCAGCTGGTAGAGCACGTCATTCGTAATGATGGGGTCGGGGGTTCGAGTCCCTTCAGCGGCACCAGAGCCACACTTAAAAGCACCTGCTTTATAGTGGTAACTATCTGACAACACACTGTTTTATCGTAATTGCCCAGACTTGGGTACGACCAGAGTGTTGACCAGAATGCAGACCAAAAGAGTCCCATATACGTTTACCAGAAGTGGCTACTTCTATTTCTCACGCCGGGTTCCGACTGACCTAGTGAATCATTATCGCTACCAAAGGGTCGTACAGGCGCTGAACACGAAGATGCCCTCTGTCGCTAAGACACGAGCGCAAATGCTCTCAGCTAAACTCGATGCACATTGGTCACACATGAGGCTTGCCCATGCTGAGTTGCCTGGGAGGCGTCTTCTCCGGTCTGGTTCTGACGCACTGCTTCCTGTCACAGCATCGGCGGTGGCTCAATCAAGTATTGGCCTGAAGGAAGCTGTCGACACGTATCTGCATCTAAGAGGGGCAGGGCGTTCAAAGACGTTCCATTCAGCAGTGCATAGAAGCTGTGGTTACCTAATAGATGCTTGTGGCTTGAAGCAACTTCACGAGTACACCCGCAAAGATGCACTGGCATTTCGTGACAACTTGATTGCTAAGGGTCTAGCAGGCTCCAGCATAACCCGTATCTTCAACACAGTTCTGGCTGTGTTCAACTTTGTGATCTCTGAGCATGCATTGGAAATTAAGAACCCGTTCACCAGGGTTTATCATGATCGCACCGCAGGCGTTTCAAAGCGTGAACCCATTCCTGTTTCTGCGATACATAAGATGCAGCAACTTTGTATGGAAAAGGATGATGAAGCACGTTGGTTGATCGCACTGGTAAGCGATACGGGTTTGCGGCTTGCAGAGGCTGTTGGCCTACTTGCTGCTGACATAAAGCTTGAGACCGATGTTCCTCATATCGTTGTAAAGCCGAATAGCTTACGTCGATTAAAGACTAATGGCAGTGAGCGACGTGTTCCTTTGCTGGGAGCATCTTTGTGGGCAACACAGCGTGCCATAGCCAACGGGTGCCTCCCTGATAAGCCCATCTTCCCTAGATACAACAAGGGTGGGAAGGCTAACGCAAACTCGGCAAGTGCAGCGTTGAATAAATGGATTAAGCCATACGTGCCAGCAGGCTGCACAATGCATAGCTTTAGGCATTCAATTCGTGACCGACTGAGGGCTTGTGGGTGTCCGACAGAGATGGTGGATCAAATCGGTGGGTGGGCACCTGATAGTGTTGGCCAGAACTATGGCAGTGGGTACTCACTGGACCAAATGTACCAGTCTATGAAGGCTATAGAGCTGTGATGAAACTCCATACATCCAGAGAGCAGAAACTTAAGTTTTCATAAACATACGTTATCGTATAGTTTTTATTTCTCCGTATTGATAATTATAGGCAGTTGAAACGCAGAACCGCCCTGTGTGTAAATTAACCCGATGCCCGGGAACAGGAAGCGTGGTAACAGGCGTGGTCAACACTCTGGTCGTACCCAAGTCTGGGCAATTACGATAAAACAGTGCGGTGTATGTAGTAAAAACAGTGTGTTAGCCTAAATGTGATGCCCTTAAGGGGAACCAAACACCCTTCGGCGGCACCACTTTTCCCTAGGACGGTTGGAAAAATGCCTGCAAGGCAGCGGAAGTGCTGTTCTGCTGGGCTGTTCTGTCAGGTTTGATTGTGCGGATGTGGGGTGCGCCGCGCTGTCTTAACCGTCGAGCAACACCAAGATCTGGAGAATGAGAAAGAGCGCAATAAGTGCCGCTATGGCATAGGTCCATATACGGTTTCTTAACGGCGTCGGCGTATCGCATTTACCACAATTTGCGGCCCCGAAGCGAAGTTTGTGGCCACATGCGGCACATTCGAAGACCCGCAATTTTCTTATCCTTGAAAGGGAATTGTCTCGAAGCCATGCGCCCGAGAACAAGGCAACACAAGTATTAAAATCGATACCTATATGTGTTGATGCGGGTGAGGGGCTATTTGCGATGCGGGTCTTGTGGCACGGCAAGTTCGTAGAGACCAGAACGCTCGGACCCGATGTGAACCAAGAGTTGTTGGTCGACCAACGTAGAGAGATGTCGGAAAAAGGTTGGGCGGGTCATATTTTTAAGGAGCGGGTGGCATTGCAGATCGCTTAAGGCTGCGACCCCGTCCGCACTTGCAACACTTTCCGCGGCATAGATTAAATCGCGCTGGCTCGGCGATAGGGCGGACAAACCGGTTTCCTGCTCCATTTCATGAAGCAACGATCGAAGTGACGCGAGCCTGGAAAGCATTTTTTCCCTTGAAGATTGGATGTTTTGCCGAGGGTCTAGCAATAACAGGCACGAACCCCTCTATCAACTTCATGATTATGGAAAAATATTATTGATATCAAGGATCATTGTGATACTTAAGGGGTGTGAGTGATTGAACTAAGACTTTTCAGCTTTCCCAAGCCGCCTTGAGCAATCGTTCAGGGCGGCTTATTCTATTTTGTGTCAAGCGCGTCGATCTGGACCGCGCAAGGCCACTAAAAAAGCCCGAAAAACAAGGACATAATACCAATGGAACAAGATCGACAGACTTGGTCTTTTGAGAGTTTCGTTGTTATTACAATTGCTTATGTAGCTGTCTATTCGTTGATGGAAGGGTTTGTGACACCCCTTCAAAAGATGGTGGCCCCTGAGCTTTCTTAGGTCGTCAGCCTGCTTTTTCTGCCTCACGGCACAAGAGTCCTGACCCTCTATTATTTTGGTTGGAGAGGGTTTTTTTATTTGGTGCCGGGATCTCTCATTAGTTGGTTCTTGATGGTTTATGGCCAAAATCAACCGCTGCACCTTGCCAGTAGTTTTGTGTCGCTACTGGCCTGCTACTTGGGGGTATCGCTCGTGCGGGCGATTTTGGGTGAGCGCGAAGCGTCCTTCACAGGGTTTTCGTGGCGCAATATGCTGGCGGCTGGCTTTTGTGCCTCGCTGCTAAATTCGGCGGGATTGTCGCTGTTGCACTTCGACACACCGCCCTTGGTCATCTTGCTGGGCTATGTCTTTGGCGACGTGATGGGGCAAGCCGTTTTGATGATCATTTTGATCTTTATCTTTAAGGCTGCCGACAAGATCGGGAATAGCCGGTAACGGGTTCTTGGCCTGTCTTGGCGGAGTATTCGGGCCAAGAGGGAGGCCGACTAAGGAACGTCCCGGTTCTGGCGGCAGCGCGAAAGCCGCGGTTCAGGTGGAGAGGTTTTGGGCGGCGGCGTTGAGCTGCGTGATCACCTTTGGGGCGTCGTCGATCTCGTGCGCCAACAAGAGCGCCAGTTTGGCGAGGTAGAGCGGGTGCTGCTTGGTTGGGATCGTATCAAGCTTGAGGGCAAGGGCCTCGTAGACCGTTTCAATATTTGCAGCGCTCATGGGCGGGGCCCTCCGATGGATTTGGTGAAAGCGGCTTCGATTTGGGACGGTGTGGCCTGTGACCAGCGCGCGGCTATGTGGCTGTCGGGGCGGATGAGGAACGCACTGCGCGCTGTGGCGCCGAGCACTTGTGCGGCTGGCGAGTCGGCCGGGAGGGTAAGTGTGCCGATTGGCAAATGCCCGACGCTTTTGGCCAATTCAGGGTCAAAAGTGAGGAGTGTGAAGCCTTGTCCCAAGTGATCAGAAAGGTGGCCGGTTTCGAGTATAGCATCGGGCAGAGCGGCACCGGGCAATGGTGCTGTTTTCGACCACGAGCCCTCGTCGTTCGTCACGAGGGGACTGTCGGCATAGGTGTAGGGCGTCATTTGGCGAGGATTGGCGAGCTGGCCCGCGAAAGGGTGATCAAGCGCCAAGTTAAGAGCGGCATCGCGCATGAGCTGCCAGCCCGCGGTGGGCGGAGTCATGAAGCGAGCAGATTTTGACGCATTGGCAAAAACATCGAGCGTGGCACCGCGCCGTTCGGGGCTGTAGCTATCAAGGAGAGTGACGGGCGCGTCACCGCGCAAGACCCAGCCAAGTTTCCAAGCGATGTTATGCGCGTCTGCGAGGCCATTATTGAGCCCGCGCACGCCGAAAATCGGTACGATATGGGCGCTGTCACCGATGAAGAAGATGCGACCATCGCGGTAATCATCAAGGGCGAGCGTATTGGCGGAGTAGACACTCCACCACTCTAAATCCCATGGTCCATCGTAGTCGATCTCGGCCAAAACAGCGGCGACAGAGGCCCGCACAGTTTCTTCTCGTAAGGCCTCTGTCTCATCTTCGTCATCGCGAAGCTGGTAGTCGATGCGCCAGATATTGTCGGGCTGCTTGTGAATGAGGATCGTTCCGCCCCGGCGGCAATCTGGGTCGAACAGCGCGCGGCGGATCGTGGGGTAGTCATGTGGCATTTGCACATCGGCGATGACATAGCGGCCTTCGTAATTCTCGCCCTTAAGGCGCAAGCCACGAATTTTTCGCAGCGGGCTGCGTGCCCCGTCAGCGGCAAGCACCCAATCGGCCGTGAAAGGATAGCTGCCTGACGGGTCTGTTACGGTCAGGGTGACGCCATTCCCGACATCCGCCACATCGGTGATGGTGCTTTGCCAACGCAGATCAATCAATGGCTCGTTTTGAACGGCTTGCCAGAGAAACTGTTCAATATACTGCTGCTGGAGATTATACATCGGACGGAATTTTTCCGCCGGGCTGTCTGGCATATGAAATTCCAGAATTTGGCGCCCGCGATAAAAGCTGCGCCCGGTTGTCCAACCAAGCGCCTTTTCCATAAAGGGCGCGATGGCCCCGATTTGGTTGAGAATGTGGAAGCTTTGGCGGGCAATGCAGATGGCGCGGCTGCCGTCGTTGAAGGTGGCTTTGGTATCAAAGACGACAGAGCGGATACCTTCGCGGGCCAAGCCGAGCGCGGCTGTCATGCCAATTGGGCCTGCGCCCACAATGGCCACAGGCGCCGACACTGGGAGTGAGGCGCGATCTTGGGGCGCGTCGAAATGCGGATAGGAGAAATAGAGCGACTCTGTTTCGGCTCGTCCGGCTGGGCGCATGGGGAACTCCGTTTGGTTTGGGAGAACGTTAAGCGATGCAGCGTGGGGATGTTAGGGCGTTAATGCTGGTCGTGAGGTGGTCTGTGTCAGCATGTGCGCCGGATACGTTTGTTAAACAGCACTCCCGAGTCGTGCAGCTGTGTGATCTGGTCCGTCGTTGCGATGGGCAGGGTGGCGCAGGCTTGGGGCGAAGCGGCGAGAGAAGGGCAGTCCAGCGCAGATGTCGAGTTGGGTGGGAATGGAAGGGCTCAGCCCTGCCGCCCGCGCGTTCGATGGGAACACGCCAATACCTCTTTCGGTAACCCCCGAACGCACGGCCAACCGCGCCGATTTGATTGTGCGCGATTCATCCGGGCGCGAGGTGCAACGGCACGCACTGGATCCAAGCGCCAGCGATGTGCAATGGACGGGGCGGGATGACTTTGGCCTTTCAGCGATGCCGGGGCTTTATACTTTCAGCGTCGAAAGCTTTCTGGGCGAGACGAGCCTCGCGGAAACCCCAGTGCAATCCTATTCTCGGCTTGTCGAAGCGCGTTTGGAGAATGGCGCCACAGTTCTTGTGACCGAAGAGGGCGCAGAGATCTCGGCAGACTTGATTTCCGGCATCCGTAAGCCTGCGCTCTGAGAGTTGCGTCTTGCAGCCGCCTCGCCTAGCGTCCGCCGCGCATGCCAACTGCGACGGATCAAATGTTGCGTCTTCTCCCGCCTCCAAGCTTACGCGCCGCACTGGGCTGTTTGAGTGCGCCCGGCGAGCTGTGGTGCGCGCAGGAGGGCGGCCAAACCAATCGGCTTTGGCGCACGCCGTCAAACCTCGTCGTCAAGCTATACATCACCGATCCGCCAAATCCGCTCTTCGCAAACGATGCCGCTGCCGAAGCCGCATGTCTGCAAGTATTGGCCCCGGCTGCCCTCGCGCCGAGATTGCGCGCGCAGGGACACCTGCCGGAAGGCGCGTGGATCGCTTATGACCATGTGCCGGGCCATCCGTGGCGCGAAGACCCGGCAATGGTTGGGCGTCTGTTACGCGGCTTGCATGCGCTCCCCGTGCCAGAAGCGCTGCCAAAAGCACCCGCAAACGTCGCTTTACGGGAAATAACCGAGTCTATTCTTGCCAAAGTCGCTTCAAATCACGCGAGAGATTTGCACGCCTTGGCACCGCCCTCGGTCGCGTTGCCAATGGGCCGGCAGGCGTTTTTGCATGGCGACCCTGTGCCCGGTAATCTCATAGTTTCGGGCCAGAAGGCCACGTTGATTGATTGGCAATGTCCTGCTGTGGGCGATCCCGTTCATGATCTTGCGCTGTTTATGTCACCCGGGATGCAGCAGGTTTATCGCGGCGCGCCGCTCAGCGAAGCGGAAGAGGCCATTACGATCGCGGCGTATGATTGCCCTGAAACGGCCTATAGGCTTGCATTGCTTCGCCCGCACTATCACTGGCTCATGGCGGCCTATTGCACGTGGAAAGCCGCTCATGCATCTGCGGAGAGCGCCAAGGCCTATATGCAAGCCGCAGCCCTCGAATGCGCGCGTCTTAGCTAAGCAGCAAGGCGCTCAGCGCCAGCCCAGCTCCCAAGACCACACCAATCAATCCAGCGCCTAATATTTTGCGCCCATTATGAGGCTGTTCGGGCGTCTCGGGTGTTGATTGGCGCACCAAAGCGGCCTCGACCAGCCCGGGAAGTCGCGGCCCGAACCGACCCAAAACGCGCAACGTGCGACCGAGGTCTGTGAGGATCGCGCGCGGCCCAATTGAGCGGGTGATGTAATCTTCCACCACGGGCCGGGCAACCTCCCAGATATTGATCTGCGGGTTAAGCGATCGGGCAACCCCTTCCACTACCACCATGGTGCGTTGCAGCAAAATCAGCTCGGTTCGCGTTTCCATGCCAAAACGTTCCGTCACTTCAAAGAGATAACTCAGCAATCGGCCCATCGAAATGTGGGAAGCATCCATCCCGAAAATCGGCTCCCCCACGGCTCGCAGGGCACGCGCAAACTCATCAACGTCGCGATTGGCTGGTACATAGCCTGCCTCAAAATGCACTTCTGCGACGCGTTTGTAGTCGCGCCGAATGAAGCCATAGAGGATCTCGGCATAAACCCGTCGGGTATATTCGTCGATATAACCCATGATCCCAAAGTCATAGGCGATGATATCGCCATTCTCGGCCACCTTAAGATTGCCTTGGTGCATATCGGCGTGGAAATATCCGTCGCGCAGCGCATGCATCAAGAAAAGTTGCAGCACCCGTTCACCCAGTTTGGCGCGGTCATGGCCTGCGGCATCAATCGCCGCATTGTCGCCCATAGGTGCGCCGTCAGCCCAGCCTAGCGTCATCACCCGCCGACCGGAATGACGCCACTTGATTTGCGGCAGGGTGAATCCTTCGTCCTTGGCCGTGTTTGCGGCAAACTCGGAGGCAGACGCGCTTTCAAGCCGCAAGTCCAACTCTCCCAAAACAACGCCTTCAAAATGCGTGATCACGTCTTGGGGGCGCAGGCGCTTGCCGCCGGGCAGATGCTCTATGAGCCACGCGGCGAGATAGAAAGCGTCAATGTCTTTGCGAAAGGCCCGCTCGATTCCGGGACGCAGCACTTTGACAGCCACCCATTCGCCACTGTCCAACAACCGTGCCTTATGCACCTGAGCGATTGATGCGGCGGCGACGGGTTCGCTGATCTCAGAGAAAATCGCGTCCCATGGCTGGTCCAGTTCGGCTTGGATCGTGGCCTTCGCCTTATCAAGGGAGAATGGCGGCAGTTTATCTTGTAAAACGCGCAGCTGATTTGCCAGCTCATCGCCCACCACATCCGGGCGTGTCGAGAGGACTTGTCCAAATTTGATATAAGCAGGACCAAGCGCCGTAAGCGCACGTGTGGCGGGCGGCATTGTAATGTCGCCCTTGATACCAAGCCAACGAAACGGCCAAACCATAGCGCGCAGCACCACGCGTGTGATCCGTGGCGCACCAAAAGCATCAAGCACCACCCCCATCGCGCCGGTGCGTTCCAATGTGGCGCCTGTGCGGATCAACCGCCAAAGGTTATGCGGTCCGCGCATCTCAGATCTTCCAGCCAGAGTGAAGGCAAGCAATGCCCATCGACAGATTGCGATAGCTAGCCTGAGAGAATCCCGCCGCCTTTACCATTCCAAGAAACGTTTCCTGATTGGGAAATTTGCGGATCGATTCCACCAGATACTGATAGCTGTCGCGATCTCCGGCAATGGCTTGGCCCATGCGCGGAATCACGTTGAAGGAATACAGGTCATACGCCTTTTGCATCATCTCATTCGGGATTTGGCTGAATTCGAGCACCATCAGCCGACCACCGGGCTTGAGCACGCGGTAGGCTTCGTTCAATGCGTCTTGGGGGCGGGTCACGTTTCGAATGCCGAAAGAAATCGTATAGACGTCAAAGGTGTTGGCAGCAAAAGGCAGCGCCATCGCGTCGCCAACCACCCAATCAAGGCTGCTTGCCATCTGGTCGGCCTCAGCGCGTTTGCGGCCCTCCACCAGCATCGGCTCGGTCAGATCAAGCACTGTAGCATGGGCGCGGCCGGCTCGGGCCAGATAGCGGAACGAAACATCGCCTGTGCCGCCCGCCACATCCAATAGCCGGGTGTCAGGCCGCGGGGCCAGCCAATCCATCATCGCATCTTTCCAGATACGGTGGATGCCCATGCTCATCACGTCGTTCATGATGTCATATTTCGACGCAACTGAGCCAAAGACCCCTTGCACCCGACTGGCCTTTTCGGCCTCGGGGATATCTTTAAAGCCGAAATGCGTGGTTTTCTCGGAATTGTCCTGCATAAGTCTTGCTGTCCTTTGCACTCCGCTCTTCTTATAGGGCGCCAGCCCGGCGCCGCAATGCGCCCTTCTGTCAAAAGGATATGCCAAATGCCTGAATTACCCGAGGTTGAGACTGTCCGCCGCGGGCTGGAGCCTGCGATGACCGGTCAGATCATCGCAAAGGCCGAAGTGAATCGCGAAGGCCTACGCTGGCCCTTCCCGGCTGGCATGGCCGAGCGTCTGACAGGTGCGCGCGTGTTGGGCTTGCGGCGACGCTCGAAATATATCCTTGTCGATCTCGACCGGGGCGAGACGCTCTTGATCCATTTGGGCATGTCAGGGCGAATGTTGGTCTCTGGCGTTCAGATCGGCAGCTACATCCAAGATCACCAAGCGCCGCAAAAGCATGACCATGTGGTGCTTCATATGGATCATGGCGCGCGGATTACGTTCAACGACCCTCGTCGTTTTGGCGCTATGGACCTTTTGCCAACGCGCACCGCCGAGGCTCATCCACTTTTGGCTGTCTTGGGGCCCGAGCCCTTGGGCAATGCTTTTGACGAAGCCTATCTGCAAGCAGGGCTAAAAGGCCGCAAGTCCCCGATCAAGACAGTGCTTCTTGATCAGCATCTCGTGTCGGGCTTGGGAAATATTTACGTCTGTGAGACACTTTTTCGCGCGCGTCTTTCGCCCATGTGTCTCGCACAAGATGTCTCTATGGCAAAGGCGCGCGCGCTGGTGCCGATCATTCGCGCGGTGCTTTCAGAGGCGATAGACGCTGGTGGCTCTTCGCTCAAGGACTACCGCCAAGCCGATGGCGAGCTTGGATATTTCCAGCATTCCTTCGATGTCTATGGCCGCGAGGATGCGCCGTGCCGGGCCCCCAACTGTATCGGCACAATCGCGCGCATTGTTCAGTCGGGCCGCTCCACCTTCTATTGCCCTTCCTGCCAAGCCTGAACGAGTCAAGACTTGATCGCCTGTGACAATCGGGTAATCAGGCAACCACGACCAACCAAGAAAAGGCAACCGATATGGCCTACGAGACGATCATCGTCGAAGTGGAAGATTACGTCGCCCTGATCCGCTTGAACCGCCCCGAGGCGCTCAATGCGTTGAACGATCAGGTTTTGACTGAACTTGCGGATGCCTTCACGGCGGCCCAACAAAACGAAAAGGTGCGTTGCATCATTTTGACCGGCAATGAAAAGGCCTTTGCGGCCGGGGCCGATATCAAGATGATGACAGACAAATCCTATACCGACGTCTTCTTCGAAGACCTCTTCACCCCGCAAACAGAAGCCATGTCGCGGGTTCGCAAACCCGTGATTGCAGCGGTTTCAGGCTATGCACTGGGCGGCGGCTGCGAGTTGGCGATGCTGTGCGATTTCATCATTGCGTCTGACACCGCAAAGTTTGGCCAGCCGGAGATCAATATCGGCGTCATGGCTGGTCTTGGTGGCACTCAGCGCCTGACCCGGTTTATTGGCAAATCCAAAGCCATGGACATGAACCTCACGGGCCGTTTCATGGATGCCGAAGAGGCCGAGCGGTCTGGCCTCGTGTCGCGCATCGTGCCGGCTAAGGATTTGATGAAAGAAGCCATGGCTGCGGCCAAGAAGATTTCTGAAAAATCCATGATCACCACGATGGCGATCAAGGAATCGGTCAATCGCGCTTATGAGACCACTCTGCGCGAAGGTCTGCTTTTCGAGCGCCGCGTGTTCCATTCGCTCTTTGCCACCGAAGATCAGAAGGAAGGCATGTCTGCCTTCACCGAAAAACGCAGCCCGCAATTCCGCGACCGCTGAAAACACAGGCGAAGCGGGTGCGATTCCCGCTTCCCTTTTGGCGTTTCTTCCCGTAAGAGCACCGCCAGACATGCGTGTGAGGCCCGCTTTGGCCAGATTCGTCCGGTAATGAACCCGGAGTCGGGACTTCCCGCGCTATAGATATTGTAACGCTCAAGACCTGACTAAAGGATCACCACCATGGCAAACACCACCCAATCCGCAAAACGCGCCCGCCAGTCCGAAAAGCGCTTCGCCGTAAACAAGGCGCGCCGCTCGCGTATCCGCACCTTCCTGCGGAAAGTCGAAGAGGCAATCGCGTCGGGCGATCAAGTTGCTGCTGCCGCCGCTCTGCAGGCAGCCCAGCCTGAATTGATGCGCGGCGTCACCAAAGGTGTGCTGCATAAAAACACCGCATCGCGCAAGATGTCGCGCCTGTCCCACCGCGTAAAGACGCTCGGTCAGGCCTGATCTCCCTCACATTGCATGCAAGGCGTCGCGTTCGCTCGCGGCGCTTTTCTTGTTTTCCAAGGGCTTGCTGAGGGCCCAGAGATTCTTTTTCACCCGCACCCGAGTCAAGCGCATAGTTCAGTTGCGACTGCCCTCTGCGCCTTGCTAATTTCTCCCTGCGAGTCGCCTCGCCTTGGGGGAAAACATGCAGTTCAGTCTTCCTGCAGCCTTTTGTGAAGGCTCGTAATGGAGGCCGTTAAGCCGTGTTAAGTGGTGTTTGTGACCCCATGTTTTGCGCGATGTCAGCGTAACCTGATTATGATGGGCGGCCCGCAAGCTGGGCGTCGGTTGGGGTTGCGGAGGGCGCGCTAAGGTTCGGAAGTTTGCCTTCCACTGCCGCATCAGGGAGCTGCGGCGCAGGAGGTTGTGTTTGTATTGGTGCGGGCTCGGCTATTTTGCCTAAAGAAGAAAAAAATGGAAACGGGGACTATGACTCAAGAACAATGGGGCGCGCTGCGCGACACTCTGCTCAAGACTGTCGGTAAGCATAATTTTCAAAGCTGGATCGAGCCCCTGCGTTTCGCAAACATCGCTGAAGGTGTTGCTACTTTTCATGTCCCTACAGTCTTCATTGGCAATTACGTTTCGCAGAATTTCGGTGATCTGATTCTCCATGAACTTAGCCGTGCGGGCGCTGTTGTGCGTCGGGTGCAGTTTCATGTGGGCGCGTCTGCCAATGCGCCAGTCAATGTGCCCGTCAATGCGCCTTCCTTGGATGACGCCTTCTCGACCTCGACACGAGCTGCGCCGCGCAACACGGAACGCACCGCCGAGCGCGCCAAAGCCCGCCCTGTCGACGAGCAACTGCCCGGTGCGCCGCTTGATACGCGCTTCACGTTTGACACTTTTGTCGTTGGCAAGCCAAACGAGTTGGCGCATGCGGCGGCCCGTCGTGTCGCTGAAGGTGGTCCGGTTACCTTCAATCCGCTGTTTCTCTATGGGGGCGTCGGATTGGGTAAAACCCACTTGATGCACGCGATTGCCCATGAGCTGCGCGCGCGTCGGCCTGATTTGAATGTCGTCTACCTTTCGGCAGAACAATTCATGTATCGCTTCGTTCAAGCCTTGCGTGAGCGCCGGATGATTGATTTCAAGCAGATCTTCCGCTCGGTAGATGTGCTCATGGTCGATGACGTGCAGTTTATAGCCGGCAAGGATTCAACGCAGGAAGAGTTTTTCCACACCTTCAATGCACTGGTTGATCAGAACAAACAGATCATCATCTCTGCTGACCGCGCACCCGGTGAAATCAAGGACCTCGAAGAGCGAATCAAGTCGCGCCTGCAATGTGGCTTGGTGGTCGACCTTCATCCCACTGACTACGAATTGCGCTTGGGCATCTTGCAAAACAAGGTTGAGATGTATCGCGCGCAATATCCCGGGCTCGTGATCACCGACGGCATCTTGGAGTTTCTCGCACATCGCATCTCCACCAACGTGCGCGTGCTCGAAGGCGCCCTAACGCGTCTTTTTGCCTTTGCCTCGCTGGTCGGGCGCGAAATCACGATGGAGCTGACCCAAGATTGCTTGGCCGATATCCTGCGCGCCTCCGAGCGCAAGCTGACAGTTGAAGAAATTCAGCGTCGCGTGGCGGATCACTACAATATCCGTCTCTCCGACATGATTGGTCCGAAGCGTCTTCGCACCTATGCGCGGCCGCGGCAGATGGCGATGTATTTGTGCAAGCAACTCACCTCCCGCAGCCTGCCGGAAATCGGCCGTCGCTTTGGTGGCCGTGATCACACCACCGTGATGCATGGAGTGCGCCGCATTGAAGAGCTGAAGGTCACAGACGGCCAAATCGCCGAGGATCTCGAACTCCTGCGCCGCGCACTGGAAGACTAAATCAGGATTGGGCCTGCTTCCAGACCCAAGATGCAGCATTTCGCTTTAAATCCAGCATTAATCGCCAGATAACCCTTGTCTGCGCGCCTGGATTGGATACCTTGCCGATCCCGGCGCATCGTTGAATTGCTTCGGGACGACACGGAGCAGGGACAGGAGCCAGTGGCATGAGACTCAGCATCGAACGCGGCGCGCTGCTCAAAGCAGTAGCACAGGCACAATCGGTTGTGGAACGTCGTAACACGATCCCGATCCTCGCCAATGTGCTGATCGAGGCCGACGGAAATTCGGTGCAATTCCGCGCCACAGACCTCGATATCGAAGTCGTCGATCGTGCGCCTGCCATGGTCGAGCGGGCAGGGTCCACGACGGTTTCCGCCGTAACGCTGCATGAAATTGTCCGCAAACTTCCCGATGGGGCGCTGGTCACGTTGGCTGACGATGGCACCGCAGGCCGTCTTGCAGTCTCGGCGGGCCGCTCGAATTTCAATCTCGCCACCCTGCCAAAAGAAGATTTTCCGGTGATGGCGAATTCCGAATATGCGGCGAACTTCTCGGCTCCCGCACCAGTGTTGCGCCGCCTTTTCGATAAATCGAAATTCGCCATTTCTACCGAAGAAACCCGCTATTATCTGAATGGCGTTTACTTTCACGTCTCAGACTCTGATGGCGCACGCGTGCTGCGGGCCGTCGCCACCGATGGCCACCGTTTGGCGCGGATCGACGCCGACTTGCCAGAGGGCGCCGCAGGCATGCCCGGCGTGATCGTGCCGCGTAAAACCGTGGGCGAATTGCGGAAACTACTTGATGATGATGAGGCCACGATCGCAGTATCCGTCTCCGAGACGAAAATCCGCTTTGCGACACCCGGCGTCACCCTGACCTCAAAAGTCATCGATGGAACCTTCCCGGATTATTCGCGAGTGATCCCCCAAGGGAACACCCGCCGCCTAGAAGTCGACGCCAAGGATTTCGCCGCCGCCGTTGACCGTGTGGCCACGGTTTCCTCCGAGCGTTCGCGCGCCGTGAAACTCTCACTCGACGAAGATCGTCTGATCCTCTCCGTCAACGCACCTGACAGCGGTGCCGCCGAGGAAGAGCTGGCCGTGGCCTATGCCGACGAGCGTCTGGAGATTGGCTTCAACGCCAAATACCTCCTCGAAATCGCCAGCCAAGTGGACCGCGAAAATGCCGTGTTCCTCTTCAACTCGGCCGGCGACCCGACCCTGATGCGCGAAGGTAACGATACAAGCGCTGTCTACGTCGTCATGCCCATGCGGGTATGACGGGAGCCGTGACGGCAGTTCACCTCTCTTCACTAACACTTTCGCAATTTCGCAGCCATCCGACTGCGCGATTGACGCTCGATGGTCGCCCCCTTGCTATCTGGGGGCCAAATGGCGCGGGCAAAACCTCGATATTGGAAGCCATCTCGCTCCTTTCTCCCGGTCGCGGTCTGCGTCGCGCGGCGGCGGAAGATATGGCGCGGCGGCCCTCCGAGACGTCATGGAAGGTGCATGCCACCTTGGCCACACCGCAAGCGCCGCGCGAAGTCGAAACCTCAAGCGAAAACGGTGCCGCCCGCACGGTGCGGATCGACGGAAAATCTACGCCTCAAACCGCATTGGGCGAACTTTTACGAGTGCTTTGGCTTATTCCGGCAATGGATCGCTTGTGGATCGAAGGGGCAGACGGACGTCGGCGTTTTCTCGATCGCATCACGCTATCTTTCACCCCGTCTCATGCCGAAGCCGCACTGACTTATGAAAAAGCCATGCGCGAGCGCAATCGCCTTCTCAAGGATCAAGTCCGAGACGGGTTTTGGTACACAGCGCTCGAGATGCAAATGGCTGATGCGGGCGCGCTGCTACACAACAACCGTCTCCGGGCTCTTGAGCGTATCCTCGCGGCACAAGACGGGGCTGAAACAGCATTCCCCATAGCAGACCTAGCGCTGGTGCAGTCGGAAGGGGAGATGCCGGCAACGACCGAAGAATTTCGCACCGCTCTCAATGAGGGTCGCCAACGGGATCTTGCGGCCGGGCGTACCCTGATTGGCCCGCACCGCAGCGACATGCTGGGCCGATATGCGGCCAAGGGCCTGCCCGCGTCCGATTGTTCTACTGGCGAGCAAAAGGCACTCCTCCTCTCGCTGTTGCTCGCCAATGCGCGCGCCCTGCAAGCCGACACAGGAACTCCTCCGATCTTGCTGCTTGATGAGGTGGCCGCCCATCTGGACGCCACACGCCGAGCCGCGCTTTACGACGAGATCTGCGCGCTTGGCGCACAAGCGTTTATGACCGGGACAGGGCCAGAATTATTTTCAGAACTCGGGGCCCGTGCTCAAGGCTGTGAGGTGACGGAAAACGCGGGTCTGTCGCAGGCGACGCAAGGCCCTTTAAAACCCGTGTAGGGGGCTCTGCCCCCGCCCTTCGGGCTCACCCGGGATATTTTTGCAACGAGAAAGTTCAGTGGCGCCCAAGCCGATGCGGGCGTATGAGGCGGCATCGGTGGGAGAGAGATTATGTCCGTCACGTTTTGGCAATTGCTGGTTTATGCGGGCGGCATGGCGGCGCTTTGGGTGGTGCCCGGTCCAGTATGGGTCGCGCTGACTGCTCGGGCCATTTCCGGTGGGTTTTCGGCAGCCTGGCCTTTGGCAATTGGCGTGGCTTTGGGGGATATGATCTGGCCCTTGGCGGCGATCTTGGGGCTGACCTGGATCGAGAGTATTTATGGGGACTTTCTAAGCATGCTGCGCTGGGTTGCGTCGGGAATTTTCCTTGTCATGGGGATCGGCTTGATCCGTAAAGCCGCCGAAACGCCCGGAAAGGTAAGCCGTTTGACGCGCCCCGGCCTAGTGGCAGGGTTTACTGTTGGGCTGGCGGCGGTGATTGGCAATCCAAAGGCGATTTTGTTCTATATGGGGGCCTTGCCCGGCTTTTTTGATTTGGCGCATCTGACATGGGTAGATGTGGGCGCGATCATCACGATTTCCGCCTTTGTGCCAATGTTGGGAAACCTCGGTTTGGCGCTGTTTCTTGACCGCGCGCGGCGACTTTTACAGAGCCCGGCAGCAATTGGTCGGCTCAATAAGATCTCGGGTGGAATGTTGATTGTGGTGGCCTTTATGATCCCCTTTCTCTGACGCTAAATATTGTGTCTCAGGGGTGACAATGACCCCCCTGACCGTTATAAGTCGTGAACACTATCAAGGGTTTCCGACACATGGCAGAAACAGCCAAGCAACCGGGCGAATACGGCGCAGAATCTATCAAAGTTCTCAGGGGCTTAGAGGCCGTTCGCAAACGTCCAGGCATGTATATTGGTGACACCGACGATGGCTCGGGCTTGCACCATATGGTCTATGAGGTTGTCGATAACGGGATCGACGAAGCTTTGGCTGGGCATGCCACTTTGGTACATGTCAAAATTCACGCCGACAGCTCGGTTTCCGTGCGCGATAATGGTCGGGGTATCCCAGTCGATATGCACCGCGAAGAGGGTGTTTCTGCGGCTGAAGTGATCATGACGCAGCTGCACGCCGGGGGTAAGTTCAACAACACTGATGAGGGCGGGAACGCCTATAAGGTGTCGGGCGGTTTGCATGGCGTGGGCGTCTCGGTGGTGAACGCGCTGTCCGAGTGGCTTGAGTTGCGCGTGTGGCGCAATGATCAGGAATATTATGCCCGGTTCGAGCATGGCGAAACAGTCGAGCACGTGCGCGTGGTCGGTCCCGCGCCGGGCGAAAAGGGCACAGAGGTGCGGTTTCTTGCTTCGGCAAAGTCCAACATTCCCGAAGGAACATTTTCCAATCTCGAATTCCATTTTGAGGTCTTGGAAAAGCGTCTTCGAGAGTTGGCATTCCTTAACTCTGGTGTGCGGATCGTTTTGGAAGATGAGCGCCCCGCCGTCCCGTTGAAGACCGAGCTTTTTTATGATGGTGGCGTGCGTGAGTTCGTCAAATATCTCGATCGCTCAAAGTCTCCGGTGATGCCGACACCCGTCTATATGCTGGGCGAGCGTAATGGGATTGGCGTTGAGGTCGCGATGTGGTGGAACGACAGCTACCACGAAACCGTGTTGCCCTTCACCAATAACATTCCTCAGCGCGATGGTGGTACCCATTTGGCAGGGCTGCGCGCTGCGCTGACACGGACCATCACCAAATACGCGCAAGACAAAGGTATCGCCAAGCGTGAGAAGGTGGACTTCACCGGGGATGATGCGCGTGAAGGCCTGACCTGCGTTTTGTCGGTCAAGGTCCCTGATCCCAAGTTCTCGTCGCAGACCAAGGACAAGCTGGTCTCCTCCGAAGTGCGTCCGGCGGTGGAAAACCTCGTCAACGAGAAGCTCGCGGAGTGGTTTGAGGAGAATCCGCAAGCCGCCAAGATCATCGTTGGCAAGATCGTCGAGGCCGCCTTGGCACGTGAGGCGGCCCGCAAGGCGCGGGAATTGACTCGCCGCAAGTCGGCTCTGGACGTGAATTTCCTGGCTGGAAAGCTCAAGGATTGTTCAGAAAAGGATCCTTCAAAAACGGAAGTTTTCCTTGTCGAGGGTGATAGCGCGGGAGGCTCTGCTCAGACTGGGCGCGACCGTCGTACGCAGGCCGTCCTGCCGTTGCGCGGCAAGATTCTCAACGTTGAGCGCGCGCGTTTTGACCGCATGTTGGGCAGTCAGGAGATTGGCAATCTTGTGATGGCGCTGGGCACTGGCATTGGCCGCGACGAGTTCAACATCGCAAAATTGCGCTACCACAAGATCGTCATCATGACGGATGCTGACGTGTATGGCGCGCATATTCGCACCCTGTTGCTGACCTTCTTCTATCGTCAGATGCCCGAGCTTATTGAGGGCGGCTATCTCTATATCGCGCAGCCACCTCTCTTTAAGGTTGCGCGCGGAAAGTCGGAAGTTTACCTCAAGGACCAGCCCGCTCTCGATGAATACCTTATCGAGCAAGGCACCGAAGGCGCTGTGTTGCGTCTGGGGAGCGGGGCGGAAATGGCCAGTGCTGATTTGCGTCGCGTCGTTGAAGAAGCGCGGAGCGTCAAGCGCGTTTTAGCTGCATTTCCAACGCATTATCCTCGCCACATTCTCGAGCAGGCCGCCATTGCCGGCGCCTTTATGCAAGGGCGCGCAGATGCCGATTTGCAAGGCGTGGCGGATGACGTAGCGCAGCGTCTCGACCTCATCGCGCTTGAATATGAAAAAGGCTGGTCGGGGCGGATCACGCAAGATCACGGCATTCGCCTCTCGCGTGTTCTGCGTGGGGTTGAAGAGTTGCGTTCGCTGGATGGTCCGGCGCTGCGGTCTGGCGAGGCACGTAAGCTGGGTCAATTGACCCCGGCATTGCGCGAAGTCTACGCCAAGACCGCGACACTGGTTCGCAAGGATCGGGTGCAACCCATTCATGGCCCGCTCGATTTGCTCGATGCGATTTTGAAAGAGGGCGAAAAGGGTCTGTCGCTTCAGCGCTATAAAGGCTTGGGCGAGATGAACCCGGAGCAGCTTTGGGAAACCACGCTCGACCCAGAGGCGCGCACGCTGTTGCAAGTCCGCGTCAATGACATGGTCGAGGCCGACGACCTTTTCACCAAACTCATGGGGGATGTCGTGGAGCCTCGTCGAGAGTTCATTCAGCAAAATGCGTTGAATGTGGAGAATCTCGACTTCTGATAATCACACCACAGCCAGTTGTGGATGACCAGGTGAGCGGCGCGCCAGAGATGGGGCGCCGTTTTTCTTTATTCGGACTGTCGCGTAGTTGTATACAGAAATAGGGCAATCCTCCCCGTAGCGCGCATAAAATCCGCAATTGACAGCCATATTGTATACAGAATATGGTCTGCCCACCACGCCTCTTGGGGCGGGCAAGACCCTGGGGAGGAAGTCTGTGCCAGAAGTTGATCGTCCAAGCCAGTTCGAGAAGGCGTTGCAGGGCCTGCGTTCACTTGTCTTGAGTGGCGAGTTCGAAGCCAATAGCCGCCTTCCCGAAACAGCACTTGCAGATCGCTTAGGCATTTCTCGCACCCCGCTGCGTCAGGCCATGGACAAACTGATTGCAGAAGGTCTCTTGGAGCGCCTCGAGGCGGGTGGTTGTCGGGTGGTTCGGTTTACCGTCAATGATGTGATCGATTCGATCGAATTGCGCGGCGTTCTGGAGGGGACAGCCGCGCGCCTTGCGGCAGAGCGCGGCGCTGCGCCGGACATCCTCGTCGAGATGAACGCTGTGCTCGCGCGTCTCGACATTGCTGCCGGCGAGACCACGGACGTGGATTTCGACACGTATGTGCGGGAGAATGCCCGCTTTCATAGCCTGCTGGCCCGGGCGTCTGGCTCGCCAGTCATTGAGCGTGAAACAGAACGCATGGTTCGCTTGCCCCTTGCCTCGCCCAGCGCCTTTTTGCAGGGCCAAGAATTTTTGGCTGACTTTCAGGCGTCATTGCGCCGCGCCCAGCGTCAGCATCGTCAAATCCTTGATGCGATTACGCATCGGGAAGGAGCGCGAGCCGAAGCGCTCGCGCGTGAGCACGCCCGCCTTGCGCGGGAGAATTTGGAATTTGTCATGCGGGGCGATCCCGCATTGGCCGAACGGGTGCCGGGGCTGTCCCTCGTCACCGCTGCTTGATTGACCCAGGAGGAGTAAAAATGCCGAGCCTTTCAGATCTGATGACCCAACACGGCAACCCCGTGGATATGCTGCGCGCCTCTAAGGCGGGAATGTATGTCTATCCCGTCGTTGCACCTGAGTTTCAAAACTGGCGTAACGAGCAAGCCGCATGGCGCGACTCTGCCGTGCTGTTCGATCAGTCGCACCATATGGATGAAATCATCATCGAAGGTCCGCAAGCGACAGAATTTCTATCGCATCATGGCATTAACAGCTTTGCCAATTTCGACCTGAACCGTGCCAAGCACTTTGTGCCTGTTACGCCGAATGGCCATGTCATCGGCGACCACATCATCTTCCGCGAGCGGGAGGATAAATATGTCCTCGTTGGTCGCGCGCCCACGTCAAACTGGCTGATGTTCTGCGCGGCTTATGGCAAATGGAACGTCCGCCTGCGCTACGATCCCCGCTCTCCTTCGCGCCCCGAGGGTGAGCGCGTGCTGCGCGAGCACTACCGCTTCCAGATCCAAGGCCCAGACGCGCCCAAGGTGTTTGAAAAGATGAACGGCGGTCCGATCCCGGAAATCCCCTTCTTCTGCGTCGATTGGATCAACATCGGCTCGAAAAAAGTCCAAGCGCTGCGTCATGGTATGTCGGGCGCACCCGGTCTCGAAGTCTGGGGCCCTTATAAAGATAAAGACTATATCCTCTCCACCATTCTCCAAGCCGCCCGCGACGCAGGCGTCAACCTCGTCCAATGCGGCAGCCGCGCCTATTCTACCAACACGCTGGAATCGGGTTGGATTCCCTCGCCGCTGCCCGGCATCTACACGGGCGATGGCATGCTCAAGGACTACCGCGATTGGCTCGGTGCCGACATGTACGAAGCCGCAGGCGCGATTGGTGGCAGCTTCGTGTCGAAAAACATCGAAGACTATTACGTTAACCCCTTCGAACTGGGCTACGGCTTCTACATCGGCTGGAAGAAAGACGACTTTATCGGAAAAGCGGCACTGACCGCAATGAAAGGCAGCCCGAAGAACCGCAAGAAGGTCACGTTCGAGTGGAACCGTGACGATGTGCTCAAGGTCATCGCCTCTGCCTTTGAACAGGGCACGCCCTACAAGTGGATCGACTTCCCACAACCAAACTACGCCTCTTCCTCCGCCGATATGGTGATGCGCGATGGCAAGATGGTCGGGATGTCGATGTTCAACGGCTATTCCTGGAACGAGCGTTCGCTCTTGTCGCTGGGCGTCGTGTCGCAAGACGTGGAAGTGGGCGAAGTGCTCACCATGAAGTGGGGCGAGCCAGAAACGTCCGGCAAAACCTCCACCGAACCCCACCAACAGACCGAAATCCGCGTTCGGGTATCGCCGACGCCTTACGCGGCCCAAGCCCGCGAAAGCTATGCGGACAGCTGGCGTACAAAGCAGGGCTAATAGCCTGCGCTTATAGTGCGAACTTAAGAATAGAATAGGGTGCGGGGCAGGGGTGCAATACTCTGCCCCGCATGTTCAACGAGGCCCCGCATCTATCGGGCGCCGTGACCTGGGAGGATCACATGAACCTGAAACATGTTTTTGCTGGCGCTGTTCTGGCTGTTACCTCAGCTATTGCCGCCCAAGCCGAGGAGCTGAAATTCGCCAATTTCACGCCTCCGTTCCACACCATCAATGCCTCGGTGATCGAGGTGCTCAACAAGTCCCTCTCCGACGCCACAGGCGGTGCGCTCACGGTGCGTGGCTATCACGGTGGCGAGCTGGGCGCTGGTCCCGCCGAGCAATATGTCCGCGCCGTGCAAGGTGTGGCTGACATTGCTTGGGGTCTGCCCGGCTATACCTCGTCGCAATTTGGCAAGACGATGGTCGTCGAACTGCCAAACGCCATTCCGCTCGATATGCCCGGCTATGAGGCCATCTGGCGCGCTTATGACGATATCGCAGCCGAGTTCCCCGCCACAAAGCCCCTCGCTCTTTGGACGTCGGAACCCAATATCTTCATCATGAAAGACAAAGTGATCAAAGCACCTGCCGATCTCGCAGGCCTGAAGATGCGCGTCGCAGGTGCCACCATGGCCGAAGTCGCCACCGCCTTGGGGGCAACCCCCGTGCAGATGCCGATCAACCAAGTCTACAACGCCCTGCAAACAGGCCTGATCGATGGCGTGATCACAGGCGCCTCAACGCTCTCTGACTTCAAACTCGACGAAGTGGCCAGCAGTTTCACTCTGGGCGCCAATATTGGTCGCGGCTCGTTCTACGCTGTAATGACCGCCGCCAAATACGATGGCCTGCCTGCCGAGCAAAAGGCGGCGATTGACGCCATCGCAGGCGCGGCGCTGTCCAAGTCTGCAGAAGACGCTTGGAACGTCACCGCAAACGCAGCGCTCGAAACCGCGCGCGCAAGTGCCGACAACACCATTGTGGACTTGACCGCAGACGAGGCCGCGGCCTTCTCTGCCGCCGTGGCAGATGTGGTGAACAAATACGTGGCCTCTGTTGGTGGCGAAGCGACGCTGGCCAAAATGCAGGGCAACTGAGTGGGTTTCATCCGAAACTTGGCGGACAGGCTGATCGGCCTGTCCGCAACTATTGGGATTGTGGGCCTTTTCATCGAGGTGGCTGTGATCCTCGCCGATGTCATCGGCCGCGGCTTTGGATCGCCGCTTTACGGATCCCAAGATATCGAAACCATGGTTCTGGTCATCGTCGTCTTTGGCGGCATGGCTCTTTGCGATCGCAATGGCGGGCATATTGGTGTCGACTTGCTGGAGCACCGCTTCCCTGATTGGCTTAATCGCGCGATCGATATCTTTTCTGCACTGCTCGGTGCGTTGATCTTTGTAATGATCGCCTATGCTGTCTGGGAGAGCGCCAAACTGAGCCTCATGCTCAACCTCTCCACCAACCTCTTGCGGTGGCCCAAAGCGTGGTTCCAATGGGGGCTATGCGGCTTTTCCCTGCTCACCGCCTTTGGCATGCTGTTGCGCGCCATTGAAATGACCTTTGCGCGGCACGATGTGCGCCGCGACCTGCGGAGATAACCATGACTGAAGGCACAATTGGCCTGATCGGCATCGCAGTGCTGCTTGTGCTTCTCATTGTTCGTATTCCCGTCGCCTTCGCCATGTTCCTTGTCGGCTTTATTGGCATCTGGGTGCTCAATGGCTGGAATGCCGCGATGGGCCTGCTCGCGTCCGAAACCTTTACCCTTGCTTCCAACCCGGAACTGATCGTCGTGCCGCTCTTCATCTTGATGGGCAATGTTGCTTCTGCGACGGGCATGAGCAGTAAACTCTACGATGCCGCCTATGCCGTTGTCGGCCGCATTCGTGGCGGGTTGGCCTCGGCGACGGTCATCGGGTGCGGCGGCTTTGCTGCGCTCTCCGGCTCGTCGGTGGCTTCTGCCCTCACCATGGGCAAAGTCAGCCTCGCCCAAATGGACCGCTTCAACTATGACACCCGCCTTTCCACAGGCGTTGTCGCCGCGGGCGGCACTCTGGGTATCCTCATTCCGCCCTCTACGGGCTTCGTGATCTACGCCATTTTGACCGAGCAAAGCATCGGTCGTCTTTTCCTTGCGGGGGTGCTTCCCGGCATTCTGCTCTTGATGGCCTTTCTTCTCGTGATCGCAATCCTGTGCTGGATCAAACCCGAACTTGGCCCGCGCGGCCCGATCACCAGTTGGTCAGAAAAAGCGCATGCCATGCTGGGCGCCATCCCCATCATCTCCGTTGTGCTGGTCACAATCGGTGGCATTTATGGCGGCTTCTTCAGCCCGGTAGAGGCGGCAGGTGTCGGCGCAGGGCTTGTCATTCTTTATGGCATGATCACCCGCCAACTCACCCTCGCCGCCATCCGCGAAGCAGGCCGCGACAGTGTCGTGACCACAGCCACCGTGATGCTCATTCTGATCTCGGCCCACTTGATCAACCCATTTCTCGCGCTGAGCCACATTCCAACCGTGGTGGGCGAGGCGCTTGCCGCCCTCCATCTTGGCGTCTACGGCACGCTCGCGGTCATCCTTCTGATCTACATGGTCCTTGGCTGCTTTCTCGAAGGCTTTGCCATGCTGGTGCTCACCTTGCCGATCTTCTTCCCGGTCGTGCTGGCGCTTGGTATCGATCCGATCTGGTTCGGCGTCCTTGTTGTCCTCACCTTGGAGATGGGGCTCATTTCGCCTCCCGTCGGCCTCAACGTCTTTATCGTCAAATCCGTGGCACCAGCGGTGCCATTGGGCCGCATTTTCGTCGGCGTTCTGCCTTTCTGGCTCGCCATGCTTGCCACGCTGATATTGCTGGTCGCTTTCCCACAGATCTCGCTGATGTTGCCCAACACAATGATCAGGTAACGCGCCCCAAACAGGGCGCGCCTCCTT
>Ga0102815_10000135_pt1 | contig 52883 bp, 46 predicted proteins | sample ColrivemetaGS759_FD_79113 | JGI IMG/M metagenome (GOLD analysis project Ga0102815, IMG submission 79113) | Estuarine microbial communities from the Columbia River estuary - Ebb tide ETM metaG S.759 | ecosystem: Environmental > Aquatic > Marine > Intertidal zone > Estuary | place: USA: Columbia... | reverse complement strand
GTTTCTTGCGTAATGGATTCTTCTTGCGACGATGTTTCCTCGTTGATTGAAGTTGTTTCTTGCGTAATGGATTCTTCTTGCGACGATGTTTCCTCGTTGATTGAAGTTGTTTCTTGCGTAATGGGTTCTTCTTTTGAAGATTCTTGGTTTATTGATGTTGTATTTTGAGAAATTGATTCTTCTTGTGACGATTCTTCCTTGATTGATGTTGTTTCTTGCGTGATGGATTCTTCTTGTGAAGATTCTTGGTTTATTGATGTTGTATTTTGAGAAATTGATTCTTCTTGTGACGATTCTTCCTTGATTGATGTTGTATTTTGAGAAATTGATTCTTCTTGCGACGATTCTTCCTTGATTGAAGGGTTCGCATTTTTTGAAACTACAATTAATTCATTTAATCGTTGGACACCTTGATCATAAATTGGCGCTTGTTGCTTGAATTCTTCAATTAATTCCTCAATATTCAAGGCAGTTGGGGCTAGCTGCAGTGAAGGATCTTCAGATTGGTGAATGAGCACAGCAATGTGCTTCGATTGATCAAAAACTTCAATGTTTTTAGTTTGTTGTTCGCGCTTTGCTTTGTACTCTTCGCTGAGCTGTAAGAGGCTCTGCTGTTGCCTTTCTAATTGAGTAATTTCGGTTTGGGTTTGGATTTGTTGTTTTTTGGATTGCAATTGCAAATCCGATTTAAGATTGTCTATTTGCTTTTGAACCACCCCGATTTGAGATTTGTTTGCAGCCTCTAGTTCAATGATCTGCTGCAAGAGATGTTGCTCAGCATTTTTTGCTGTCTCTAATGTGGCTTGATTGTCATAAGCAGCAATTTGAAATGCCTTGGTCAATATGGTGCGTTGCTCTTCCCAGCCCGCGATTAACTGAAGTGTATCATTTTTAAGGAGTAGTTGTTGATTTTGGTCATTGATTTGCTCAAGATCCCTCAAAAGCCCTTGGTCGGGAATTTGAGCAGCAGTATTTACTTCTAACCATTGCACATTCAAAGCAATGACTTTTGTTAATTCGTCTAATTTGAAATGAAGCTTTTCTAGTTCATTTGGAGTTAAGTCACTTTGATTCAACTTAGCCAATTGACTGAGGAGTTGTTCTCTTTCTTTCAAGAGCTGCTCTAGATCTGTGGTGAGCAACTGTGTTAGTCTAACTTGATTTTCAAGCGCTACTTCGGCAGCCAACAAAGAGTCTGTAATCAAGTTAACGAATGTAGCAGTGTCGGTTGTTTGAACTTGCCAACGCTGAGCAAGGGTTGGTGAATTTGGCTCTAAATTCGACTTACTGATTCTTTTTGGAATCAATTGACCTTTGGCTGCCGTGAGTTCTAATTTAGATAAATTCGAAAGGGCTATATCTGCTTGCAGCGGCTTGATGAGATTGAGCACTTGCCATTTTTCCTTACCTAATTCATCATTGTAGTAACGAATCTGCTGAACCAACTGTGACCCGTTAGGTACTTGTGGTAATTCAAACCGCGTAGTAAAAATGCGCGATGCTCCTTCCACCTCTATCGCTAATTCAAATGGACCTGCTGAGCTCAAGGCTATTTCCACGATGCCATCTCTATTTGTTAAAAATGGCCCAAATTCTATTCCATTTTTTAAGTCCGTGAAAGTCATGCTCATTTGGAGCGAATTGGGTTCAAGTTCATTGCTAAACTGCCCTGAGAAAACAAAGGCGGGAAGCATGTTTTCAATGATATCGAGACTGTATACTTCAAACTGATTGACGATTCCCTGGCGTTGGGTGGCAAAATACGCGCTGTTTTTGCTATGATCTATTACATAAAATAGATCATTCACAGGGCTTGAATACGGATAAGGCATTCTTCTCACTGAACTCACCACATTTGTACTGAGATCATAACTTGCTTCAAATAAATCAAAGCCGCCGATGCTATTTGCATCAGAACTGTAATAGAGTTTATTTGTTTGAGGATCAAAAAAACCGAAAGCTTCATTGCTCTGCGATGAATTGACACCACCTTCTATCAAAATGGCCTCACTCCAGTTGTTATTGGCATCTTTTCTTTGGATATACAAATCAAGGTTGTCACCTTTAGCGCCATATGAAGATAAGATGCGGTATTTCATTCCTCGCTTATAGGCATAAACTGGGATGTGCTGATGCTTTAAATTATTTTTGGCATGCAAATCTGTGACCTCATAAAACGAATAGTCATCAGGGCCGAAATTATATTGAAGATAAAAGCGTGGGTCTTGGGTTGTTTGTATGGCTTGTAAAGGCAATTGAACATAACCGTGAATTTCTGCAGCCGCTCTTTTTGTCTGCTCTATCAAATGACTCACCTTTTTGTGATTTTTTGATTCGGCACTTAATTTTTGATAATTGTCAAAGCACTTTTGCGCTGCTTCAAAAAAATACTGTTCTTGATAAATGAGGCCTCTATAGTAGTAATTCAAAGGGTCTACCTCTTGTTTGAGCCCAATAACGAGGTCAAAATATTTAGCTGCTTGGAAATGATTTTCAATTTCAAATAAGCATACTCCGTAGCGAAAATTATATTTAGAATTTTGTTGTTCTTTGGCTAAAAGTTGGCGGTAATCAATAAGAGCAATGTCGTATTGACGGAGGTTAAACGCCTGGTCAGCACGTTTTTCAATTTGAGTAAAATTTTGGGCATAGCTGTGTGAAATTTGCCCAAAAAACAAAAATAAAACGATTTTTAGTAATAGATCTTTACTGTACACAATGCGTTGAACAATCTATATGTTTACGCTTTTTTAGAAAAAAGGTTCATGCGGTTTTCAGTTCCCTTGAGTAGGCGCTCAATATTCTTACGGTGTGCCCAAATCACAAGTACACCCAATACTACAGTAAATATAATCATAATGCGGGTGTCATTATGTATGAAAAAATAAGACACCAATGGAAAGCATAGCGCCGCAGTGATTGCCCCTAATGAAACATATCTTGAAGAAATAAATACCAGTAAGAAAATAGATAAACACACGGCTGCAGCCGGTGGGTTAATGCCTAAAACAATTCCAAGTGATGTCGCTACACCTTTTCCACCGCGAAATTGTGCAAAAACAGGAAAAACATGTCCAAAAACAGCGCTAAAACCTGCAACAAGCTGCAAAATAAGGAATTCATCTTTGTAGCCACTAAAGAAGGCTTCAGAAAAAAAATGTGGCAAATTTGCAGCCAAGGTACCTTTTAATATGTCAATTAATAAGACAGTCCAACCTGCTTTTTTACCAAGGACACGAAAAGTATTGGTAGCCCCTGCATTTTTGCTTCCGTGCATACGAATATCAATACCCTGAAGCGATTTACCGAGCCAAATGGCGGTTGGAATTGAGCCCAGTAAATAGGCTCCAAAAACAATAAAAAACAACAACATTTTGCTTATTTGTTTAATAAAATGGATTGCAATTTAGCTAAAATTAACGAGGCCGATTGTTCATCGGTAGCCTGATAAATGAAATTTTTGGCCTTTCTTTTATCAATTTTTAAGGCTTCAAGAGTGGTCATCATGTTTTGATTGGTGGTATATAACGAGAGCGTACCATCCTTTTTTAGATGGTTATATTCGAATATATAGCGCGTGCCATCAAAGGCTTCCATAGACCAATAAAATGAGGGTGCAATTTCTTGGCCAAGCTGTTGAACATATGCTTGATTAAAGGTGATAGGTTGAGTAATAGCCGTTCCGTTAATTGAAATGAGTCCACAGTCTGTTGACTGACTCAATAGCCCCTTTTGCTGTTTTTTTGCACTGGGTTTGTCCGAACCAAAACTTTCTAATTGAATATTGCTGATGATAAATGTTTGCTGTAGGCCGCTGGGCATTTTCTTTAACTTTTCTTCATCAAAATCTTTAAAAACATCCTGAGCATCTTTAGCCGATGACCACACCATGAAGCTTTTCTGAAGTCCGATGAGTGGCTTTTTGATATTGTATTCGGGCGCACTTCCTTGGCCCTTAAATTGGTCTATCATCTGACTCAACAAAGCGTTTTCAAGCGGCATACTTATCTGTGCATTTGCGGCAATACGAGTCTGTTTATTGGCTTGTTGGTATGAAATCTTACCTTCATAAGCTATGGTAATTGCACTGGTTTGCATACCTAAGTTAATTTGACCGTAACCATGCAAGTCGCAATTTTCAATATCCAAAATCAATAGATTTGATAGACTATCGGTATGCTGCAAGCGAGCCTTAGAACCTACCTCAAATCGATTGAATTGCTGGTTGTATTGTAAGTAACCAAAAGCAGAAAATAAGTTCGGGTCATTTGAGCCTTCTTTATTCGATAAAAAAGCTGGATAAATACGAAGGCTGTCATTGCGATCGGTATCTCTCCACAAAAAACCAAGCGCGAGTTGCTTACCGCTAGCATCAGTTGGTAGTTCTTGAATTGGAATTTGAATCTGCTTGGCATAGATGGTGTCTTTAAAGGTCATCCATGATTTCTCATATTTACAAGGATGAGTGAGTTTCGTAGAGCCATCCAATAACAAACCGCTATTGGTAGCTTCAATTTGTACTTTCCCAAAATAGGCAAACTCCGGACTCAGCCAAAATGCCTCTTTTTCATCAACTTGACCCTTAGCAACTGTTTTAGATTGGACATATGCTATGGAGCTCATTTGGATATTACTTCGCGTACTGTCCCGATCATAGTACGGGTAAATTCCTTTTCCTTCATAGGCTAATCGCCCGCTTATAAAAATATTTGCTTGTTCAAAACGATGAAACTTTGTAATGTAATTAGCCAATACTTGTGCATTTTTTAAAGTATCCATCAAGGCAGCTTTGCGAATACGAACTCTTGACGAATCCGGATAAATCCGTGCATCACCCACCTGTACGAATTCGACAGCATCACATAAGATAAGTTGGGTTTTGAGGTCATACTTGGCACTCAATGATTTAAACTGCAATGAATCTTGCTTCACATTGGTTGAAAAGAAATTGTTTCGAGCCAGTTCAGCGCCACTTTCAAAGGTGGTTTCGCCGCCTTTGTTTTTCTTGAAGTCCAGTGATTCACCATCTATAAACCAAGTGAATTTATCCATTTGACAATAGTAATCATTGGCTGGAAACATAATTCGTTTGGTGCCATTTGAATTAAATTGACCTAAGCGGGTAGCAAAACTAATGTGCGTCTTCATTTCATCAGATTGAATTGCCAATGGATTTTCTCCATAGCTAGAAAATTTATTGCGCAAGGAAAAAGAAGCATTATCTGAAAAAATATCTTCATTGGTATAGATGAAATCTGTTGCTGCCAATTGCGCCTCTTTATAGAACATTGTCCCTTTGCCCGTCATGGCTTTTCGATCGAGTAAAATTTCTCCATTCATACTTACCCCCTCTGTGAAGAGCAATAAGGGCTCTTCGCCATAAGAGGCAATACGCAAGCGATCAAGACGGGGCTCAAAACTCATATATGCTTTCTGCGACTTTGCCAAGGGATAGCGAGTAGATGTTTTTTGTTCAGGGGCATTAAATGCTACCAGACCTACGGTTGAATCAGGTAAAAATGTAAGCTTTTTGGAAATTGCTGTTGTATGCAAAAAGTCTATACTCCCTGCCCCTTGCAAACCATTATGAGAAAGATATATCTGATTTTTATAACGTGAATTCGTTTCGTAAAATGGATATCCTTCAGCAGGAGCCGCGGTAATGAATCCTAAGGAATAATCATTCATGATCTTCACGGCTTGATCAATTCGTGGGAAAATGCCAGCAGAAATCAGCCCCCCTTGCAACTGAAAACTATGCTCATTAAAATTATCTAAGCTATCGAGTTCAAAGGTCGAAACCAGGTAGTAAAAACGCGTAGAATCATAGGCCCCTTTGATGATAGATGGGTCATTGTAGCAAATTTTTGATGGTGCCACTGAACTTAAAATTGGAAAATCAGTGCGTCTGCTAGGCTTGCCTGCTTTATTAGTTGGTTCATCAATATAAACGATTCCTCTGAGCCCACTAATCTCATTGAGCAAAGTTATTGGCGTATTGGAGTCTTCTTTTCTTAGAGGCTGCACCCGAAATTGAGTTGTTTTGGTGCTTAATAAATTGACTAAAAAATTCTCATAGTCAAATTTGGAATAAGCCGTTTGAAACTCACATTTTCCGGCCTTTAACCATCCTGAAAAACCAATATCACGATTTTGATACATATATATCATTGAGGTATCAGGGTAGATTGTTACATGCTGCGCAGCAGATAAGGTGACTTGGTTAACGCTGTGCAATTTCAACTCTTGTTTTAACAAATCGATTTGTGCATAGGCCTCCCCTTTGTTTTTTCGAAGATCGCTTATGATGATCAAATCATCATAGTCGCCTTTACCTTCAACGGCTTCGGCATAGGCGATTAATTTTGGACTGACTTGCCATTGTTTTGTTGAATTCGATGAAATTAAAAAGCCAGCACTTCCCATATCCACAAGCAAAGGTTTGATTTGATCAATGGTTTTCTGTAAGGAATTGGCCAATTCACCTTCGGTAAATAAGTTGCGATTATTTTTTTGTACAAGTCCAGCAAATTGCGCAAAGGGATCTTTGGTACCTGCTGCTGAAAAACGATTATAAAGCGAGCGATCGAAGTAATTCATCGATTCAAAACGAACTGTTTTGCGTTCTTGAGCCGTGCCGATATCAAAAGTAAAATAGGGCTCATCACTACCTTTTTGCCAAAGCAAAATAGGCGCGTAACAATACATTTTAAAGTAAGAGTCAATGAAGGGAATGTAGTCATTTGCTCTTTGAGCAGCTGCAATTCGCAGTTGTTGCGTAGACTCATCGAAAGTAAAGAAACACTCCTGAATACTCAATGAATCTCCGTTTGGATAATGTAAGACAGCGCTTGCACCTCTTGCCAAAATTTGTGTTGGATTCATTTGAAATCCTGCGGCACTTATTTCAAAAAGTACAGAATTTGAACGCTTGAAAAGGAGTTTGGCCGCTTTGGAATTCCCCCCCTGCCCAATAAAATCAGCACCTTGAAGGGTAAAACCTCCATCATAATCCATCTGGGGTCTCAAATCCTTGATTTGTAAGCGTTTTTCGTAAGAAACAAATTGTGGCGCATTCTCCCCTTCTGATAAATCAATTCTGGTAAGGTCTGTGAGTTTGCCCAAAATAGGCTCGCTGAAATAGGGCGTGCTTAACAAGACCGTATCTGCCTTAAATTTTGCCTCTCTTAAGTCTGTTTTATATTTATTTAAAGTTGCAAACGTTTCAGTAGCTGGCAATTTTGCCTTCTCCCAGTTAAGTGTACCTTGCTGACCTTGCCATCTTTTGCTTGCAATATCAAAGGTGCCAGAGGTATGATACACTACAATTGAATCTTCGGGCAGTTTGTTATCATCAAACAAGGTACATTTTAGTACCACATCCTTACCCTCAAGCATTATTTTTTTACCTTCTACCCAACGTATTTGGCCTCCACGCAACTGCCAATTAAAATGCCCCTCCTTGTAAAGTGCTCCAAAACGAAAAAAGTCCACTGAAAAATCAAGCAGTTGGCTGAGTTCTTCTTCGGGATCGGTGGCAAGTTTGCTCACCAAAACATACCAAGGATTAGCCAAATCTGCTTGCACCTTATTTTCTACAATTCCAATACTCGCTTGCAAAAAATCAAATAATTCTGGATAAAGAGGTACCTCCTTGGAATAAAGCACATTGCAATAATCTAGGATCTTTTTAAATTGAGTGTCATTCAAGGTAGAACCCTTCACTAGTTGGGGCAACTTTTCTTTTAAATAAAATTGGGCATTGTCATCGGTGACTAGTTGTTGCCAGGTCTTGACAAATTTATCTCGATCCGAAGGAAATGTCTGTGAAAATAAATGCTGCGTACTGACTATTAGAGTCAGTAACATTTGGATATAGATTTTCATTTTATTTTTGTTAGGAGCACTACAGCCCAGTTTTCTTTATCTAAGGTAGATTGATGCATGAATCCATGCTTTTGAGCCTCTATAATTAAATCTGGCGCATCGGTTACAAAAAAACCGCTCAAAACCAACACACCACCCATCTTAAGCGCGCTGCTATAAGAAGCTAACTGTGCTAAAAGTACATTTTTATTGATGTTGGCAAGTACAATATCAAATAGAATTTGAGGTATAGCCGAAGCATCACCATGGATAGCCTTGATAGACCGACAGTGATTTAATGCAATGTTCTCCAATATATTTTCTGCCGACCATTCTTCAATTTCAATGGCTATAATTTCTTTTGCTCCCAATTGCTCCGCTAAGATGGCAAGCACACCTGTACCTGAACCCATATCCAATACCACGCTATCTTTAAAATCCATTTGCAACATTTGTTGGCAAATAAGGTGTGTGGTTTGGTGATGACCTGTTCCAAAACTCATTTTTGGTAATATCTGGATCTCTATCCCGTCAAAGGTTGGCAATTGATGAAAAGGAGCCACAATTCTAAGTTCATTGGCAATAAAGACTGGCTCAAATTGTGATTCCCATTCGGCATTCCAATTTTGTTGCTCGATGATTTTTAAATCATAATGGTCTATCATTCCACCCCTATGTGCCAAATCTGTTAAACCATTTTGCAAAGCAGCGCCATTAAAAAGTTCTTCTTGAATGTATGCCTTAAGCAAAGGTTTCTCTTCGACAAAACTCTCAAAATCTATTTCGGCCAAATGAGCAACAAATATGTCGTGCCAATGGTCGAAATCAGAAAGTTTTAGGTTCAATTCGTAATAATTCATCGGATGAGTGCTTTATATAGCTGTTGAAAAGAATTAATGTCTAAAGACGCACCCCCTACAAGGGCACCATCTACATTTGGTATGCTGAATATTTGCTTGGCGTTCTCACTGTTTACACTTCCACCATATAAAATTTGCACCCCTTCGGATGCTGGCCCAAATAGTTCAACTAATAAATGGCGAATAGCCAAATGCATTTGAGCAATTTCAGCATTTGATGCGCTGTTTCCTGTGCCAATTGCCCATATCGGTTCATAGGATATAACCAAGAATTGCAAATCTTCCTTTTTTAAGGACCGAATAGCTGTGGAGACTTGATTTAAAACATAGGCTACATGTTCACCCCGCGACCTCATTTCTAATGGCTCACCGCAGCACAGCACAAAAGAAAGATTTGAAGCCACACAGGCACTAATTTTATGGGCGAGCATTTGATCCGTTTCGTTAAAGAGCTGACGACGTTCTGAATGACCAATTAAAACAGAGGAAGCCCCAACGCTTTTCAATTGAGCAACGGAAATTTCACCAGTATAGGGCCCGAATGGAGCCTCATTAACGTTCTGAGCCCCTGCATGGATACCCGTTCCTTGGAAATCCTTTAAATAAATTGCACTCGGATAAATTCGAATTTCCGCATTGTCAACAACCCAATTCAATTGCTGAAAAGCGGACAGCCAAGCATCTACCTCGGATTGCAGCAAATTCATTTTCCAATTAGCTGCCAATATTTGTTTTCGCATAAACGAAAATACGCGAATTATCAGCGCAATTTCTTCTTTTCGAGTTGGGTTTTCAAGTCTCCTTTGTTGAAAGCGGCTGCTCCTTCAGGACCATGGTAGAATTTAACCACATTTCCATTCCATAGGTATACAACACCCGGAACCTCCCGATCATTGCCCAAGGCCCCCCAAAACTCTATGATATCCATAACCTTATAGTTATATGTGGCCCCGGCAAATTCGAAAAACGAAGGGATTTCTTCTGCCGCTTCATCCATGAATAAAATTTGCATCTCTGGAAAACCTGGAATACTATTTTTCATCGCCGTCAATTGCTTGGCTGTTGCACGGCAATGATCGCAACTTGGCGCAAAGAAGCAGAGAATTTTTTTACCTTCATTGATATTTGAAAAATACTTCTCATACCCAGACTTTTTCATTTTGGGCCCTTCAGGCTTGGGTGCTACTACCTTTGTTGAATCCTTTTTTTGATCTGAAATAGATGTGGAGTCAATGAGCATTGTTTGAGTGGTGCTTTTTGAGGGCTGTGGTTGCTTGTCGTTGGAGCTTGATTGTGTTTGAACTGCGGCCTTGTATGTGGGAATAGTCACAAACATTAAAAGCATACTTAAGCTAAGAATGGTAGTCAAAAACCAAAAATTTGATTTTTCTGGCAAAGATTTGCCGTAGCGTTTGCTCAATAAGATGAGCAGCCCGATGGAGAGGATATTTTTCATAATTGCTTCTAAAGGAGTCATGGGTAGTAGAGCGCCAAAGCAACCACAGTTGCCCGAATTTCCGGAGGTAATGATTTGAATGATCAAATGAACAACAAAAATGGAAAGCATCGCAATGAGCGCCGGAATGACCCTTTTATTCAAATCAAACGGGAAGAGCAATAAGGCGCCTAGCCCAAATTCAATGCCAATCAATGATCTTGAAAAAATTTTAGCCCATTCTATAGAAAAACCCAAAGGATACAATTGCTTAATTTCAAACATGGAAATCGTGCCATAGGCAGAAGGGTCCGGATATATTTTACCATATGCTGAAACGATAAACAAACTTGCAATAAGTATGCGTATGCTCCATGGTAAGTATCTTTCTATTGGGTGCATGGTATGTGATTTTGATTAAAATTAGAGGCAACCATCCAATTGCAGAAATCTTTAACAGGCTCTTAACAATTTTGCAAATGAATGAGTGCAAAAACACTGTAGTTCAACATGTCAAAATAATTACCCTCGACGCCTTCAGATATTTGGGTGGCTCCGGCATTATCTTCAATTTGCTTGATGCGCATTATTTTTGAGAGTATAAGGTCTGTTAAAGAACTAACCCGCATGTCTCTCCAAGCCTCCCCATAGTCGTGATTCTTGCGCTCCATCAGTTCTTTTGCTTCTTTGGCAATGGCATCGTAATAACGAATGGCATCTGCTGCTTGCATGTTGTCTTGAAGGGATGCAGGCTCGCGTACTTGAATAATCGCCATGATACAATAGTTTACAATACCCTGAAAAGCGTCTTCGAAAGTCTCACCCACCAGATTTTTACCCGTTTGCTGAATGGTTCGAATGCGCTGGGCCTTGATAAATAATTGATCTGTGAGTGAACTAGGGCGCAAAATGCGCCAAGACAAACCATAGTCGAGAGATTTTTTTTCAAAAATCTCTCGACAAATAGTCATTACATTTGTGTATTCTAATTGTGTTTGTGTCATGAGTAAGTCCAACGAAATACAGAGCTACTTCCCCAAGAGTCAATTTTTAAATATCAAGGGGAAACTCCATGATTTCAGCACCTCAAAGATAATGGGAATTTTAAATATAACGCCCGACTCTTTTTATTCCAATAGCCGAATTCAAACCGAGGATATTCTTCTAGAGCGAGCACATGAAATGATACAATCTGGAGCAGACATCCTTGACATTGGTGCAAATTCCACAAGGCCCGGTGCAAAGATTCAAAGCGCAAACCAAGAAATTGATCGCTTAGGCCCTTATCTTGAATTGCTCAAAAAAAATTTCCCTTCAATACTCCTTTCTCTTGACACCTACTACGGCGCCGTAGCACAATTTGGCATTGATCAAGGCGTCGATATGATCAACGATATTTCGGCAGGGCAATTTGATCCTATTTTATGGTCTGTGGTTGCTAAAAATAAAGTTCCCTATATACTGAGTTACAACAGAGCATCACAAAACAATGTCGCTACTTCTTATTTAGACCAAAAGCGAATCATTTCTGACGCACTTATCTTTCTCTCTTCAAAAAAGGACGAACTTTTAGCGCTTGGTTGCAAGGATTTAATCATCGATCCTGGCTTTGGATTTGGGAAAAGCGTGGAAGAAAATCATGAATTACTTCAAAAAATAGAGCATCTGCACTTACTAGGCTCGCCGATAATGGTGGGCTTGTCCCGAAAATCAATGATCCACAAAGTACTGCAGTGTAGTGCAGAAGAGGCTCTCAACGGAACTTCGATTCTAAATACCCTGGCTCATAGTAAAGGTTCACGCATATTTAGAGTGCATGACGTCAGACAAATGAAAGAATTGATACAATTGTTGGAATACCAAGATTTGCAATAAATGAAACTTTTTTATGTACTTTCGTATGATTGTACAACATTAACAAGCATATGAGAGCTTTAACATTATTTTTTGCTTTAAGTTTTGCATGGATTGGACGCGCCCAAGCGCCATCGGCAAACTTTACTGTATCTGACGAGGATAACATACTTTGCCAAGGAGACTGCATTTATGTTGTTAATAACTCCACTGGAGATGACCTCACTTACCTTTGGACATTTCAAAACGCAACTCCTGCCACTTTTATAGGTCAGAACCCTGGACCTATTTGCTTTAATACTGCAAGCACAGCAGGCCCGTTTGCCATCACGCTGAGCGCCACAAATGCACAAGGCGCTGTAAGTACAAGCACACAATTTGTAACTGTTTTGCCAATGCCATCGGTAACAAGCACTATCTCAGACACCTTAGGGGGTGTTTATGTGGTGATTGCTGACACCACCATCGATATGTTTCAAGAAGCTTACTTGTACGCAGAAGGTGCTCCAATGGGCGGAAATTTAACCTGGTATCCAAGTGGCGTTGTCCAGGATAGTATTTCGGGTTGTACCGCTTGTATTGCTGGCGATTCATTGACAGTGACTCCATTTTACACCACTTATTATGTTGTTGAGTATGGTTTAAATGGATGTTACGCTTATGATACAGTATTGGTTACTGTTAATTTTTCAAATCAAGTTCAAGTTGTGCTGCCTAATTCCTTTTCTCCAAACGGAGACGGAGAAAACGATTATTTTCGAGTTCTTACCAATGTAGATGCCAACAGCAATTTCGGCAATGACTTTGAAGAAGGAGGCGCTCTTGCCGAGATTGATTTACGAATTTTTAACCGCTACGGCCAACAGGTATTTCGTACAACAGATGTCAAAGAAGGATGGGATGGTACCTACAAAGGAAAGGCCATGAACCCAGCCACTTATACCTATATTCTTAATTTTCGCACTATTGATGGCCGTTCTGGCTCGCGAAAAGGCAATGTGACCCTATTTAGATAAGACTATGAAAAGCAACTTTATTTTAGCTATTTGTCTAGCTTCCTCGTTAAGTGCAGCAGCCCAACAAGATCGCATCATCTCTAATTGGTCTCAGTCACAAATGATCTACAACCCTGCAGCAGTTGCTACAGGTGCGTCCGATATGAGTTTTTTCGCCAACCACCGCTCACAATGGCTGAGTATTCCTGAAATGGGTATAGGTATGCGCAGTAACTTTTTGAATGGAGAATTTAAAGTAAAAGAAGAAGGGCTCTCTAACCGAAACAATTTTGGAGTTGGATTTAGCATACTTAGTGATCAGACGGGCTCGGCCAATCTAACGACACTCAGTGTATCCCTACCCTTGAATTACACCATTGCTTTGGATCGCCAAAATAAGCTCAGTATTGGTATGTCGCCAGGATTTATTCAACAAGCATCAGATCGTTCATCTCAGACTTGGGAAAACCAATGGAATGGCAGTGTATTTGACCCGGCGCTTAATGTAGAAAATAGCATTAATGGCTCTTATGCCACCATGGACCTAGGAACTGGTATTTATTTCCAACACCAAATCAATAATCGCTCCTCGTTTTATGCAGGTTATGCGCTCAATCATCTGATCAAACCAAAAATGGCGTGGTCTTTTGGTGGTGATAAAATGTATATGCAAATGGTACTGCAAGGGGGTGCCGATTTAGCCACCCGTAATCCAGACTTTAGAATACAGCCAAATTTTGTGTTTTTCCGAGTAGCAAATACCAATAGCCTGACCCTTGGCGCCACTTTTGAAAATACCATCAAAGAAGGTTCAAAAATTACTGGCATCAACAAATCAAACTGTGTCAATTACGGTGTGTATTATCGTCACAATGACGCCATTGTAGCCACCTTCGGCATGAAAGTTTCTCAATTCCGCTTTGGATTATCTTTTGATGCCAATACCTCAAAACTCAATTCGGCAACTGGTGGAATTGGTGGCGCTGAAATCTATTTCAAAGCCCTGATGAACTATAAGAAATTCAATGCACAATCACGCATGAAATAAGCCTTTAAAAGCAATCTAAATTCATAAGAAACCTACCATTATGGTAGGTTTTTTTATACCCCGCCCGTATGGATGAAGAGTACTTTTTTGCCTTTTAAATGAGAAAGTTGGCTCTGCAGAGCCAACAGAGCTTTGGCGGTATATGTGGCCTCGATTGGGAACTGTTTGGTATCATTAAAAATTTTTATGAATTCCATTAATTCAGGACTCGTTTTGGCATAACCTCCGTGGTGGTATTGATCTAGTACCCTTACTTGCTCAAATGGAAATTGGAGGTGGGCGGTAAAGGAGTTTTGTTTAGCCTGCTGGGCCAAGGCCTTCATTTCTTTTAAAGACCGAAAACCCTTTAGCACAGGTACAACAAAAAGATCGGTTTGAGAAGGAATGCTTGCCAAAACGCCCAAACTAGTTGTGGTTGTGCCTTGAGCTATAAATACAGCATCAAAATGTTTACTGTTATTTTGAGCAACTGCTTCAGGATAAATTGAAGTGCAGCCTAAAATGCCTTCTGGGTTAGCACCTCCTTCTGGAATAAACCAAGTTGGTTTATTTTCAAGCTCATGAAGTCCGGATTGATACTTCTGTTCTTTATAATTGGATCTATGAATAAAGTTCAATTTCATACCAAGTGCATGGCATTGTTCTAATATTCGATTACTCTTTTCATGTAATTCTTCGCCTCGCACCCTAGCAGCAATAGGCATTTTCACTTCTTTAGCAGCGGCAGCACTGGCCAACAAATGATTTGAATAGGCCCCGCCATAGGTAATCAATTGGGTTGCTCCAACTTTTTGAGCCGTCATGAGATTTCCTTCCAATTTGCGCAATTTATTACCCGAAATAAATTGATCAATTAAATCGTCGCGCTTCACGAACAATTGAACATCAAAATTGTTAGCCTCTAAAAGGCTAAACGATTCTAAAGAAGAAGCATTTTTTAACCTTGCAAACCATTGATTTATATCAGCTAACATGAGTGAAGATTTTTCCGGTTTTTCAAAAAAAAGTCAACTAAACGAAGATGATTACTATTTGTCTGAAGAAGGTTATATCGTATTTACCGAAAATTACCATCTCAAGCGTGGTTATTGCTGCAAAAGCGGCTGCAAGCATTGCCCCTATGGATATGATCCAAAAACTGGTCATCTAAGTACTTCCTACCCAAAGAACTAATCAATTCCTAGCTCGGGATACTTTCCCTTGTATTGCTTTAAGATATTCTTGATTTTTTGAATATCTGCATCTGCATCGCCTGTTGGCCAAAAAATACTATGAAAGCCCCCAGTTTTGGTGGCAAAATCAATATAAGCCACATAAATGGGTACTTGTGCTTTTTGTGCTACATAATAAAAGCCCTTTTTCCAGTTAGGATTATAACTGCGGGTTCCTTCTGGAGAGAATACCAGATACAAGGTTTCGTATTTTTCAAAATAACTCACGGCGGTATCAGTAAGATTATTTTTTTTACTTCGATCCACTGGAATACCCCCAATGGCTTTCAAAAACCAACCTAAGGGTCCCCAAAATAATTCCTTTTTCATAAGGTATTTACCCTTCACTCCATATTGAGTAAAGGCCAAACGCCCTAGAATAAAATCCCAATTAGAGGTATGTGGACCAACGGCAATAACACATTTATTGATACCTTCAGGCGGATTGGGATCAACTTTCCATCCAATTACCCAAAAAATAAATTTTGCCAAGAACTTCATGGTCTAAAGTTAATCAATTCATCTTTGATATATCTTTACATCGTGAAGTCTCTTAAAGAAATTGCCTCGGGCCTATTTATAGTCGCTATCTTGATAGGATGTTTGGCTTTGAGTCCGTTGTTGGATATTCAAAAAACCAAACTTGCACAGATTCCGAGCTTTGAAAATCATATTTTTCAGTACGCGGTGATGCCTTTGCAGGTAGTTCAAAGTTGGATTTTAGAACAGCAATTAGAATCAAAAGACCCTGCAGTGCAGCAAACACTGAAAAACCTCAATGACAAACTCAATTTAAAAAAAGATAAGGTCTTAGAAAATTTCAAGTTTGACCTTTTCGGTGCCGTAGCATACTACTTAATTGACCAACCAAATAAAGAATTTTCTTTTGTTTTTCTTCCAGGATCAGGACTTGCAAAAGGTTGGAATTCAAACCGACATTACACAATCGATGAAGGTGTTTTTTATTTTACAGAAATTCTTCAACCCAAAGAACAATCCTATTTTGTTGAAAGTATTAAAGGATTAAAATTTAAAACCATTGAGCTCAATGCGCGTACACAAAAATTTGAATTAAGGGGGCATACCTATAAGTTACACTGGGAGCGCCATGCATTTGAATTAGAACTTAGCGCCAATAAGAAAAGCAAATTCACAAGATTAATGCCCAATGGATTTCATGTCAGTTGTCCAATTGCGTTGAGAAATATGCCCCATGCTTTTTTCTTTCTTGAAAATATCAAGGATTGTTCAATCAATTATTACGGCGCAAAGCTCAATGACAAGCAGGCTTTAGAATTTGAATTTGAAGTGCTGCTCTCTTTTGACAATGACTTAAAAATCAAACAGTTTCTCAATGAAGCTCAAAAAGCTTATCCAAATTGGGATTGGCACCAAAATTTTGTCAAAGTCAATGAGGCCATTTACGCCATAAAGCGAGAAAATAAAAAGCAACTATTTATCTGCAGTAGTCCTAAGAACTTCATTAAAAATGGACAAATTAAAAAACAAAATAGCATTGCTCCCATCATTTTTTCTGGAGACCCTACCCTGCTCACAAAATTTGAGAATGCCGGTTGGGCTGCAGCTGTATTAGAATTATTCCCCATTTACAGAGGATTGTCTGACTTTACCTCTAGAACAGCTCTAGTAAGCACAAAGAATCAAAGTATCCGTTGGGAGTTAAAACAAGATTATTTTGCCGCAGGAGAATTTTTAAAACTGCTTGGAAGTAGTATTGAATAAATAAAGGCCCCGTTGCTTGCAACGGGGCCTTTCCACTCAGTATTACTAAACCTATCTATGAAATAAAGAGCAGTACGAACTTATCTAATAAATAATAATTCTCTAAATTTTGGTAAAGGCCATAATTCATCCTCTACTAATAATTCAAGTTTATCTGCATGGTATCGGATTTCATCGAAATGTACTTTTACATCATCACAATAAACCAATGCTTTTTGCTCAGCACTTTCTAATTTATTAGCGCGCTTACGCTCAGCGAGCATGGTATCTGATGCTTCTTTCATTTTATTGATGTGTAAGGATACCTTTTCCAATAATTCAATTTGTGCTTTGGCTGCAGATTTACCTGATTTTTCTCCTAGAATATTGATCAGCCCTTGAACGTTCTGAATCAATTTATTTTGATACTCAACCGCTGCAGGAATGAAATAATTCTGTACCAGATCACCCATTAAACGAGACTCAATTTGAATTTTTAAAATATAATTTTCAAACTCAATTTCTGCACGTGCCTCTAACTCTCTAGGTGAAAGCACTTCCATTTCTGCAAAGAGTTGCTTGACTTCTTTGTTGTGCCAAACTTGAAGCGCTCGCGGGGTATCTTTTAAGTTAGACAAACCACGTTTCTGGGCTTCTTTTACCCATTCATCTCCATAGCCGTTACCTTCAAAACGAATCTTTTTCGACATCTTGATAAGTGCTTGCAATTCTTTTAAAATGGCTTCGTCTTTGCTCTCTCCTTTTTCAATGCGTTTGTCAACGGCCAATTTAAACAAGCGCAATTGTTTGGCCATAATAGTGTTAAGAACAATCATTGCAGACCCACAGTTCGCAGATGAACCAACGGCTCGGAATTCAAATTTGTTACCTGTAAAAGCAAAAGGAGAAGTTCTATTTCTATCCGTATTATCGAGTAAGATTTGCGGAATTTTACCAATATTGAGTTTCAATTCTGTTTTATCTTGCGGGGTCATTTTCCCTGCCTTGATATTTTTCTCGAGATCGTCTAGCAACCCTGATAGCTGGGTCCCAATAAACGTTGAAATGATCGCTGGAGGAGCTTCATTGGCACCGAGTCGGTGATCGTTTCCAGCCGATGCAATGGCAGCACGTAACAAATCAGCGTTATCATGAATTGCGGCAATGGTGTTGACGAAAAATGTCAAGAATTGCAAATTGGATTTTGGATTTTTTCCAGGAGCTAATAGATTCACGCCTGTGTTTGTTCCCAAAGACCAATTGTTGTGCTTGCCCGAACCATTGACGCCAGCAAATGGCTTTTCATGCAATAGTACACGGAAGTTGTGCTTGCGCGCAATTTTTTCCATGATATCCATCAATAGGAGATTGTGGTCATTAGCCAAATTACACTCTTCAAAAATTGGCGCACACTCGAATTGATTCGGTGCAACCTCGTTGTGTCGGGTAGTAACTGGAATCCCTAATTTCAAAGACTCCACTTCGAATTCACGCATAAAAGCATTCACTCGCTCCGGGATTGAACCAAAATAATGGTCTTCTAGTTGTTGCCCTTTAGCAGGTGCATGACCAAACAATGCACGACCTGTTAGCATTAAATCCGGGCGGGCGTTAAACAGTGCAGAATCTATTAAGAAATACTCTTGTTCCCAACCTAAGGTCGCATTGACTTTGGTGACGTTTTTATCAAAATACTGACAAACCTCTACTGCAGCCTGATCAACTGCATGCAATGCTTTTAGCAAAGGCATTTTATAGTCTAGAGACTCTCCAGTGTAGGATATAAAAATGGTAGGAATACAAAGGGTTTTTCCAATGACAAATGCTGGCGAAGATGGATCCCAAGCCGTGTAGCCGCGAGCCTCGAAGGTATTTCGGATACCACCATTAGGAAATGACGATGCATCTGGCTCTTGCTGCACAAGCATATCACCATCAAAACGTTCAATGGCTTTACCAGGGGCAATTGGCTTGAGAAATGCATCATGTTTCTCGGCGGTAGTTCCGGTGAGTGGCTGAAACCAATGCGTATAGTGAGTGGCTCCTTTAGAAATGGCCCAGTCTTTCATTGCACTAGCTACTTGATCAGCATATTTACGATCCAAGCGCGTACCATTTTGAATGGCCTCGATCATGAATTTAAAAGTGTCTGAAGGTAGATATTCCCGCATGACATCTTGATGAAACACATTTTGACCAAATAAATCCGAAAGTTTCCCATTGTAATCAATGTGTTTCGGTTCACGGTGCAACACATCTTGGTAAGCATTTAATCGTTTTGTAGCCATAATTTTAATTTTTTTTTACAAAAGTATTCATTTTTTAGGGGGTCTACCATAATTTTTATATGTTTTTTCAACATTACCCCCTAAAAAATCAACAATAATTGAAAAATTACCTAAAATATACTTTTTAAAAAAGAATTTTGAAATTTGTCATATGGATGAACGTAATTTGTTTGATCGGCCTAAACCCGCTGCAGTGGCTGTGCATTTATTTGCAATTCAAGGCCAATTTCATTTCATACTCATTGAAAGAAGTAAGTATGAAGGGCAGCATAGCGGTCAAATAGCCCTTCCTGGTGGTAAACCCGAAGAAACTGACCCCGATTTACTTTTTACCGCTCGAAGAGAGTCTTGTGAAGAAATCGGTATAGATGTGGTCAAAGGCACATTTTTGAGAAGACTATCAACGGTCTATATTCCTGTTTCGGGATTTGAAGTCAACCCTTTTGTGATTTTTCACGATGCACCTCCACACCTTGAACAAAACTTCAGAGAAGTTGCCAATATTTTTCTGGTACCGACCACCGATTTATTGAATGCCAATAACAGACAATTGCAACATATAGAACTGCCCAACGGAATGATCTTAAAGGACCAACCATGTTTTATACTCAAAGAAAAAGTGGTTTGGGGGGCGACGGCCAAAATACTCGATGAACTTGGTTTTTTACTTAGCAATGACCTTCTTTTCTAAGAAGCTATCTGCTAAAAACAAAAAGAGGAACAAACTGTATTTGTTCCTCTTTTTGCTAAACCATGCTAAAACTATAAAACTACAACTATGAACTGTAATTTCGGTGCAAAGATACAGCGACTTTTAGCATTTGCAAACTTTTTATTGTAAATTAATTGTTAATTTTTCTAGCTCGGGTCATTTCTCTTTTTCCTGGGGGCCCGGGCAAAGCCTCTACTTGAAAACCAATCTCTTTTAACTTTCTTTTAAAAGCTCCTTGGGCACAATACGTCACTAAACTACCACCAGCGCTAAGGGACTTATAAAGCTTTTCAAAAATGATACTTTCCCACATTTCAGCTTGTGCCCGAGGGCCAAATGCGTCATAATAGATCAAGTCAAAATTGTACTTTACTGGCCAGTCTTGAATTTGTATTTTCATTTTAGTAAGCGTAAACATTTCATGCAATTGTAGTGCTTGCTCCCACTCTGATTGCATCATTTTTTGATAAAAATGCTGCCAGTCAGTTTGGTTAACATAACAAAGCTCAGACCATAACTCACTACCCACAGGAAATGCCTCAATACCTGTATAGATCAAAGGAATTTGATTTTCAATGGCATATTGAGCGCTCAGCAATGCATTCAAACCAGTACCGAACCCCACTTCTAAAACTGAAATCTTTTTTTCGCATGAAAAGGTGCGCAAGCCATGGTCAATGAATACGTGTTTGGCTTCTTGAACACTACCGTGCATTGAATGATATGTTTCATCCAACTCAGGCACGAATAGTGTTGGCGATCCATCGGCTGTTCGTCTGATTTCAATTTTACTGCTCATCGTTTGAAATCCTTATAATTTACGAATCAAATAAAGGCCATCTCGGATGGGCAATAAAACTTTTTCTACACGACTGTCTTTACTTATGGCAGTGTTTAATTCCCGCAATAAAACAGTATCCTTATCCTGATGTTTGGCGTCGAGAACCTTTGCTGACCACAAAACATTATCGATGAGTATATATCCACCTGATTTTAGTTTTGATAATGCCAACTCATAATATAGTGGATACTGTTGCTTATCGGCGTCTATGAAAATCAAATCAAAATCAGCCCTCAAATCCGGAATAATTTTGGCAGCATCACCTATTAGATATTCAATTTGCTTGCCATAAGCACTCTGATCAAAATATTCCTGCACGCGCTCTTTAAGTTCCTCATTGATATCAATGGTAATGAGACTTCCATTTGCTTTGAGACCTTCTGCCAGACAGAGTGCTGAGTATCCAGTATAAGTGCCTATTTCAAGGATGCGTTCTGGACGGCACATCCAAGACAACATGCTGAGCAGTCGGCCCTGAAAATGTCCGCTGAGCATACGTGGCTGCAGTACTTCTAAATGCGTCTCGCGGTCAATTTTAGTTAATAACGCCCCACATTCTGAACTGTGTAGCGAAACGTATTCTTGTAATTCTGTTGAAATGAACTCCATCGTGCGATTCAATTTCTACAAAGATACGTGAAGCTCGGCGCATTTTTCTAAATTTGTGGCTTCAGATAACACAAATGACTGTAGCACAAATAAGACAACAATTTTTTGACTTTTTTCAAAGTAAAGGACATCAAATTGTATCGTCGGCCCCAATGGTGGTGAAGAATGACCCAACATTAATGTTCACCAATGCCGGAATGAACCAATTCAAAGATTATTTTTTGGGATACCAACAGCCCACATCTTTGCGCATTGCTAATTCACAAAAATGCCTTCGCGTTTCTGGCAAACACAATGATTTAGAAGAAGTTGGTGTAGACACCTATCACCACACAATGTTTGAAATGTTGGGGAATTGGTCTTTTGGCGATTATTTCAAAGAAGAAGCCATTGCTTGGGCATGGGAACTACTTACAGAAGTGTACAAAATCCCAAAAGATCAACTTTATGTCACCGTCTTTGAAGGAGATGCTTCAGATGGCGTACCCATGGATAACGAGAGTTTTGACATTTGGAAAAAATTCATTGCTGCGGATCGGATTATTTTGGCTTCGAAAAAAGATAATTTTTGGGAAATGGGTGACACAGGCCCTTGCGGCCCCTGCACTGAAATTCACGTTGATTTGCGCAACCCCTCAGAACGCTCGCAAACCGACGGTAAGCTTTTGGTTAACGCAGATCATCCGCAAGTGATTGAAATTTGGAATAATGTGTTTATGGAATTCAACCGCAAAGCAGACGGCTCATTGCAAGCACTACCATCCAAACATGTCGATACGGGTATGGGACTAGAACGCCTTGCTATGGCCTTACAAGCAAAGCAATCCAATTACGATACGGACCTATTTCAGACTTTGATCAATTTTATTGCGACCAAGGCGAATGTTCCTTATGGCCAAAATGAAGAAAAAGACATTGCACTTCGGGTCATTGCAGATCACATCCGTGCCATCGCATTCTCAATTGCCGACGGGCAATTGCCTTCAAACAACGGTGCAGGCTATGTCATTCGCCGCATTTTACGCCGAGCCGTGAGATACGGTTACCAAACCTTGGGGCTCAAAGAACCATTTCTATGCGAGCTTTCTGTTGTATTATCTGAACTCATGGGGCAGCCTTACACGGAGTTATTGAATCAAAAAGAGCTCATTTTTAAGGTAATCAAAGAAGAAGAATTAAGCTTCTTTCGCACATTAGAATTAGGCATCAAACGTATAGACGATCTTATTTTGCAATTAAAAGCAGCAAAGCAATCTCAAATTTCAGGTGCCGCTGCATTTGAGCTGTACGATACCTATGGTTTCCCCTTAGATCTGACCTCACTTATTGCCAGAGAAAATAACCTGAGTATTGACGAAGCTGGATTTGAAAAAGAGTTACAAATTCAAAAAGATAGATCTAGAGCGGCCACAAACGTTTCTACAGACGACTGGATTGAGGTGAGGCCAGATGTACAAACTCGATATGTTGGTTATGACATCAAAGAATGTGTGGTAGAAATAATCAAATACCGCAAAGTAAGTCAGAAAGGAAAATCGTTTTATCAAGTTGTACTGGACCAAACACCCTTTTATGCTGAAGGTGGAGGCCAAATAGGTGATCAAGGTGTGCTGAGCAGCCAAAACGAGCAAATAGTTATATTCGATACCAAAAAAGAAAACAACCTCATTGTTCACCTTTGTACAGAAATTCCCGCAGCACCTGAACTTCAGTTTGTTGCAAAGGTAAACCTCTCAAAGCAACAACAAACCGCCAAAAATCACAGTGCAACGCATCTCTTGCATCACGCTCTAAGAGAAATCCTCGGCACACACGTCGAACAAAAAGGATCATTGGTCACTGAAAAAGGACTGCGTTTTGATTTCTCTCATTTTTCAAAAGTGAATGATGAACAACTCATAGCCATTGAAAATCATGTCAATGAGGCGATTAAAGCGGCGCTACCCTTGGTTGAAGAACGTTCGATGTCAATTGATGAAGCTAAGCAAAAAGGAGCAATGGCTTTATTTGGTGAAAAATACGGTGAAAAAGTACGCGTCATTGAATTTGGACCCTCAGTCGAACTGTGCGGAGGTATACATGTCCAAAATACCAATGAAATCGGCATTTTTAAGCTCGTGACCGAAACGGCAGTAGCTGCTGGTATTCGAAGAATTGAGGCCATAAGCGGAGATGCTGCCATGAATTATTATAAAGAAAAAGCACAACAGCTCGAGCAAATAGAAGACCTACTTAAAAAGCCAAAAGATATTCTTAAAGCCATAGAAGCCTTGCAATCTAAGAACCAAGCACTCGAAAAAGAGCTAGAACGATTGGCTAAAATGCAAGCACAGCAACTTAAAAATGAGCTTAAAGGCGAAATAAAAGAATTCAATGGCTATCATTTATTGATTAAAGAAATCAAAACCGACGCGGCAAGCGCAAAGGACATCCTTTTTGGACTGCGACAAGAATTCGAACCTTTTGTTGGTGTTTTAGCCCATAAAGAAACCGACAAATGTGGACTCACGATTTTACTTGACGAAACGCTCGCTGCGCAAAACAACTGGAATGCAGCACAATGGATTAGAGAATCCGCTAGCTTGATTCAAGGAGGAGGCGGTGGACAAAGCACCTTTGCTACTGCTGGAGGAAAAAACCCTAGCGGTCTGCAAGCAGCACTGCAGATGATTCAAAATAAATTAAGTGAGCAATAAAAGAATTCTTATTCTCACTTATTATTGGCCGCCCAGTGGGGGCACCGGTGTGCAGCGCTGGCTACATTTCAGTAGGTATCTAGAAGAATTGGGATGGGAACCTATCATTTACACCCCCTCTAACCCTGAAGCTCCAGTTCAAGACCCAGCGCTTGTTGAATTAATTGGACCGAAGACTGCAGTATGGTATCAACCCATTTGGGAACCCACACAATGGTATAAAAAAGTTAGTGGTAAGAAGGGGCAACAATTGCATACAGGTTTTTTAAATGAAGAAGGTCAAAAAAAGTCAACACTGATACAAAAATTGTCCATGTGGTTAAGGGCAAATTTTTTTATCCCAGATGCAAAAAAGGCTTGGATTCGGCCCTCTGTAAAATTTTTAAAATCAAAACTAAAGCAAAACCCAGTAGCTGCTATCATTTCAACAGGGCCTCCGCATTCTTTGCACCTCATTGCACAAGCGCTCAAAAACCAAACCAATACCCCCTGGATTGCCGACTTCCGCGACCCCTGGACCCAAATAGATTGGTTTGAAAAATTGCCGCTGTCCAAAAAAAGTCTTAAAAAACACCTGCGCTTGGAAAACAGCGTTTTTCAACAGGCTGACCAATTAGTTGTTGTCAGTAAAGACATGCAATTCCAAATGGAAAAATTAGCGTTCAGAAAGCCTGAATTGATCTCTAATGGCTATGCTCCCGAAGATTTTCAAGATTTCAAAATTCAAGCTGACCCACATTTTACAATTCTTCACACCGGATCAATCAATAAAGATCGCAATCCAAGTGAACTATGGAAAAGTTTGGGGATATACGTAAAAAATAATACTGAATTTGCTCTCAAATTGCGAATCCGACTCATCGGAGCGCTTGATTCAAGTGTGAAAGATGACATAGAAAATGCTGGCCTTTTGCCTTTTACTCATTTTGAATCATTTGTACCGCATGATCGAGTAGTCAAGGAGCTCGCATCTTGTAGCTTATTGATATTGCCACTAAATAATGTCAAGAGTCAGAAAGGAATTGTAACTGGTAAATTATTTGAATATCTGGCAAGTCAACAATCCATTTTAGCCATTGGTCCTAAAGATGGAGATGCCGCAGGAATTCTAAACACACAGGCAGGCACCAAAGTCATAGGGTTTGATGAACCCATTGATTGGGATGAAATCATTAAACTTAGTCAAGAAAATTCAACGCGAACGACAAGCTTGTTACCCTATTCAAGAAGAGCATTAGCCGCATCTTATGCAGCATTAGTATCTAAGGTTATAAATAGAATTTAACAGTCGAGCCCGCATGCAAAATTTTGTCGAAACTTTTTTACTCAACTGTGGTTTTTCCTGGACAAGTTCAAAATTTATTCCCTACTTATTGCTCGTGGTACTGGGTATCATCTGTGGAATAAAAATAAAAAACACCCTTTTAAGACCATGGCTTAAGATTTTAGCCATTTTTTTGTGTATTAGCCTTCCATTCGGGACCTACTTTTATTTTTTTCCCATTTACCATCCTGATCTCATCAATCAAAGTTATCGTCCGCAAATATTGCCTAAAATTCCCTACAAGGCACCCACATTAATTGTAGTGATCTTACCAGGTTGCCCTTACTGCGAAGCCTCAATAGACATCATCAATCAAATCAAGGCGCAAAACCCGAAACTGCACATCGTTTATCAACTCGTTTCCGATGACCCAGAGTCACAAAAATGGTTCAAAAAAGTACTGAATAAAAAAATCGAGGTCTCTTATTCCAAGCAAGCACCTCTTTGGATGCTTGCCGCAGAAGGTGTTTTTCCGAGTTATCTTTTATTCGACAATAAAAGACTAAAAGCCGCCTGGCACAATACTACTTTTGGGGTTCGGGCTCTTGACGAGCTTCGTTCTTATAACTGAACCAAAAACCAAGCAAAACGCCAAGAAGCAATAAGCCCGAGCCAAACATAGATAAGTTCACTCCAGTTTGTACGCTTTGTGGCTCAAATTTCCATACAATCTGATGCTTCCCTGCAGGCAAAACTGCTGCTCTCAGTATATAGTTGGCACGAAGTGTGTTATTTGATAATTTTCCATCAACGTAACAATTCCAACCATACGGATAATACACCTCGCTGAACACGGCCAATTGTTTAGTTTTTGATATGGATTGGTAATGAATTTCCGAGGGGTCGTATTTAGTCATCTTGATCGTTGAGGTGGAATCGGATTTGACTCCCGCGATCAAGTTTTTAAACTCAGTATGAACTATTGCCATGCGTTTGCTATCTTTAAGTGCTTTAGCCCCCGATGCTAATATTTCTTCATTGGCATTTTTAACCATTTTAAAGTCAGAAACAAACCACGCAGGCCCATTGGCATTTGTGTTTAATACCGCCGGCTGATTGGGATTAACCACCACATACTTGGCATTCAACATATTGAGATATTCGGCCTCGTTACTCAGGGCAATTTCAGCAACGCCTAGTGTGTCAAATATCTGCTGGGCTTGTTCTTGGCTTATGTCTGCAGGCAGCATTAAAGTGCGGAACTTTTCATTTTTGGCCTGATTGATTGCCGAATTTAAGGCTTGTAGTGCTGAAGGAAAATGAAAATCAACGAATTCTTGGTAGCGTTTTAATTTTGCACCATGATATCCACCAAGACTTTTGTGAAAAAAACTCGTGTTGGTTTCAGCCATCGTCCCATTGACATTCAATACGCGATAATTACTAGACAAATTTAAGGCCCCGAAGGCCGCATAGGCATTCAATGCTGCCTGATCAGACAGATTCTTGTAATAATCAAAATCTGCATAAGCTGTTTCTAATTTATTGGCTAAAGCCATATTGGGCTTTTCTCGTTGTAAGACACTCAGATCGGCTCTAGAAACTCCGTACGGTACACTTGCCTCTTCTACAGTTTGGTAGGAGGCGTAACTCCCAGTACTGTCATCGTTATTGAGGTAGCGCTTAGCCACACTCATCTGATCCGAAAGCACTAAAACTCCTCCAATGGCTACGAGTACCATGCGATTGATTTGGGTTCGGATGAACAAAATTATTAAACCAATAGAGAGTAGTACCAGAAAAAAGGAACGCTGCATTTCGGATTTATAAATTTCGATGCGCGTATCTACCAAGGCTTGTTTTAATCCTTGGTAATAAGTTATCTGATTTGGATCTTTGGCTTGTTTGGCAGCCTCTGAGAATTGTTTGAGCTCCTCTGTACTCAAAAAAGCTCCCGATATACTCGGGCTAAGCATCAACACAAAGGCCAAAAGTCCTAGCACACCCATAGCGCCTAACCAAAATTTCTTCTGCCCCCATAGGCCTTCATTTTTTACTAATTTATCTAAGTACAGCACACCCATAGTAGGTATCATAATTTGCAGAAGCACCAACATCATTTTTGAATCTCGAAATTTATTATACATCGGAAAATGATGTATGAAAAAATCATTCATAACATTCATTTGATTCGATGACAAGAATAGTACAAGTAAGCTCAATAATACGAAAGGCCAACGCAGTACATCCTTGACAAATATGAGTCCAAGTAAAAAGAAAACCAACATAAATACGCCGAAATAAAAAGCTCCACCACTCATTCGTTGACCGCCCCAATAGTGGTTCATCTGCCCGACTTGTTCGGCATAATTGGGGTCTGTATTTAGAAGTGCATCCGGATCATTGGCAATAAGGTCACCCTTTCCGCCCTTGGCATTCGGTGCGTAAAGAGATAATAATTCTCGTTTACCGTAATTATATTCTAAAATATAATCTTCATTAAGACCATCTTTGGCTTGGGATTGACCGTTGGTAGGTTTAATCGTTAGCTCCGAACTACCACGCGTAGTCGCCTTGCTATATTCTAAGGTCGTACTAAGCAAACTTGCATTAGAAAGCAATGCCAAGGTACTGGCCAAAGCAAGGCCGCCTAATGCATATAGGAGTGGCTTAAATTCTTTGGCAATAGACAAACGAATAACTTCAGCCAAGGCTACTGCTCCAAGGAGAAAAGATAAATAATAGGTCATTTGCAAGTGGTTGGCTGTGATGTTGAGCCCTAGGAATAAAGCAAAGACAGCCGAACCCAAAAGCCACCTACCCCTAAAGGCCAAAATAAGCCCACCAAGCGCCGGGGCCATATATGCAATTGCATTTACTTTGGACATATGGCCTGCTCCTAGATAGAGAATATTAATGGTTGAAAAACCGTAGCCCAGGGCTCCAATCATAGAGAGCCAAGGGTTAATTCTCAAGCAAAGCCCCAATATATAAAAACCAAGCATCGATATAAAGAGAATGCCCACAGGTCTTGGCAATCCTAATTTGATAAGTTGATCCACCTTACTCAAGAAATTTGATTGGTGCTCAACTGAAATCTGGTAGGCAGGCATTCCTGAGAACATCGCATTGGTCCAATACGGTTGTTTGTTATCGTGGGTTAATTTATAATCAAATATTTCTTTTGACATCCCTTGAAACTGACGTATATCGTTTTGTTTTAAGGCATAACCGTCAAAAAGCGGTGAAAAATAAATTGCAGGTAGTACTATAAACAATACCACTGCTGTGAAATGCGGAATTAGGTTTTTGATTGAAAAATTCATAGTTCAAAGTAATGTGTTTACGAATGGCTTGGCTTGGCATACCGCAGGACATCGGCCTGGGTAATTTGTTGATCAGATAATATCACCAATCTTTCGATGATATTTCTCAATTCACGAATATTTCCTGTCCAATTGAGCTCTTGAAGCGCTTCTATTGCTTTTGGTTCAATACCCTTTTTTTGGATACCGTGATCTTGGCAAACCAAATGTAAAAAGTGTTCGACAAGCATTGGAATATCCGTTCTTCGGTCGTTTAATGCTGGCACATGAATCAAAATGACTGCCAAGCGATGGTATAAGTCTTCTCTGAATCGCCCTTCCTTAATTTCAAGGCGTAAGTCTTTGTTTGTAGCAGCTACTACTCTACAATCTACTTTGATATCTTTTTCACCCCCGACCCGCTGGATTACATTCTCTTGAAGAGCGCGTAAAACTTTGGCTTGTGCCGAAAGCGACATGTCCCCAATTTCATCTAAAAATAAGGTGCCCCCCGATGACAATTCAAATTTTCCTTTTCGGTCCTTGACAGCGGAGGTAAAGGCACCTTTTTCATGTCCAAATAATTCGCTTTCAATGAGCTCTGCAGGAATTGCGGCACAATTCACTTCGATGAAGGGCATTTTATGACGCTCCGATAATTGATGCAAAGACCGCGCAACAAGTTCCTTACCCGTACCATTCTCACCGGTAATGAGTACCCTTGCATCAGAAGGCGCAACTTTTTGAATCATTTGTTTGATTTCATTGATTTGCGGACTTTCTCCAATAATCGCGAAACCTTTTACCTTGCGGACAACTTGCTTGAGTTGTTGGGTTTCTTGCACCATGGAATTGCGCTCGCGAACTTGCCTTAATACCACTAAAATTCGATTGAGGTCCAAGGGTTTTTCAATGAAATCAAATGCCCCTTTTTTAATACAAGAAACGGCAGTTTCTAAAGTGCCGTGTCCGGAGATCATGACCAAAGGGGTATCTAGTTCTAGGGCTAAAAATGCATCTAACAATTCCAAACCATCCATTTGGGGCATTTTCACATCGGAAAAAATCAAATCATAGGTATGGTCTTTTATTTTCTGAAGGGCCTGCCCTCCATCTTCAGCTTCATCAATTGTACAGCCCTCAAACTCTAATATTTCGCGTAGTGCGCGACGAATTGCTCTTTGGTCGTCGATGAGTAGTATGTGCATATCAGTTCTTACTTTGTGATTTGACTGTTCTCTCCAGCATGGGAACGAACTTAAAAGTACCAAATTCTTCGGTGCTATAATTCGAATCATCTATTTTTTGAAGGCGCAGCATTTTTTGCTCCACACCTTCTCCAACTGGGATAACCATGATGCCGCCAATTTTTAACTGCTCGAAGAGCGCGGTGGGTATTTCTGGCGCCCCACAAGTAACTAAAATACGGTCATAAGGGGCATACACACGATTTCCTTTAAATCCATCCTGAAAAAAAAGACTTGGATTGAATTTAAAGTAATCCAACATTTGTTTGGCTTTGAGGTGCAGGGGCTGATGACGTTCAATGGAGTAAACCTTTGCGCCCAATTGGCATAGTATGGCGGTCTGAAATCCTGAACCCGTGCCAATTTCTAATACTTTCATGCCTTTTTCTAAACTGAGTAATTGGGTCTGAAAAGCAACCGTGAATGGATGAGAAATGGTTTGTCCGGAACCAATTTGAAAAGCCATGTTGGTGTAGGCTTGTTCATCAAAGGCCAAATCCAAGAAATAATGCCTTGGAATACGTTCAAAAGCATCTAAAATCAGTTGGTCTGAGATGCCCATGAGTGCCAATTCTTCAATGAGTTGTCTACGGCGCCCTTTGTGCTTAAAAGTATCTTTGAATTGCTGCATAACCCTCTATGAAAGCATCACCCCTACTGGGCAATGATCAGAACCAAGAACCTCATTGAGAATGAAGGCTTCTTTTAATTTGGATACTAACACCTCACTCACTAAAAAATAATCGATCCGCCAGCCAATGTTCTTTTGTCTTGCCCCCGCTCGGTAACTCCACCAAGTATATTTGACGCTTTCTGGATGCAACACACGAAATGAATCCATAAGGCCCGCTTGGGTGTATGCATCCATGCCATCAATTTCTTCTTGCATGAAGCCAGCCGCTTTATTGAAATTTTCTTTTGGTCTTGCTAGATCAATTGCACGATGCGCCACATTGAAATCTCCACAAACCACTACCGGTTTTTTCTTTTCAAGATTTTTCAAATAATTCAAAAATGCCACATCCCAAGTTTGACGGTAAGCCAAACGCAATAATTCACTTCCCGAATTAGGCACGTACACAGTCACAACAAAATAGTCATCAAATTCAGCGCAAATGACGCGTCCTTCGGTGTCATGGGCTGCGATATTGATGTCATAAGTAACTTCTATTGGTTTGATTTTGGTTAAAATGGCAGTGCCTGAATATCCTTTTCTCTCTGCACCATTGGCATAAACGTGGTAGTTGCTCATAGGCCCAACAGCTTCGGCAACTTGTTCTGGAGTTGCTTTGGTTTCTTGCAAACAAATGACATCTGCATCTAAGGCAAGCATATCCGAAATGAAGGTTTTCCCCACCACGGCCCGAATACCATTTACATTAAAAGATAGGATTTTCATGAAAATAATTTAAGCCCAAAAATAAGAAATTTTTGAGCCTTAAAGCCTCATTTTGGCCTCACCTTTCCGGTATTATACTCAGATTTATAAATTGCCGTGGGCAATCCAGTGTAATACAGATCTCCAGGGCCGTAAAGTTGTGCTTTTAATATACTTCCTTCCACATTTATTTGACTTGAAATAGGTGATGAACTGCGAAATGAAACAGAGTCAGCAACATGAAGACCACTCGAATTCAACGAGGCTGATCCGTCCAAATCAACAAACAATGCCTTGCATTGCCCCTCCAAAAACAATGGTTGCCATCCGTATATGTTGCGTATTTCGAGTTGATCTACCTCTAAATCCAAATTAACCTTCCCAACACCTTCCTCTAAGTGAACAAGAAGTTGACCTGCAGACCATAAGTTAGCGGTCGAAACGGATTCACTATTGGCTAAAAACAGCTCCTCGATATTTTTAAAATGCAAATATGCTTTCACACTGCCATTTTTATAGCGTAAAAAACGGCAGTGATTCAAATTTTTCAAACTTAGTGTATCGGCAATGATTTGGGCCTCCAGAAAATTCAACAAATTGGCACCTGCCTCCCATTTTAAAAAATTCACGGTGTCTTGAATCAGAATTAATTCAATACCGTCATGAATACTGACAAATTGAAAAGCATCTAATGGCAATTCACTTTCTGATTGCACTCCTGATTTTTTCCAACAAGCCCTCCCGGCAGGTTTCTGACAAGCCACGAGTAATAAAATCAAACATGTGAAAGCTAGAATTCTCATTGATTTAAGTGATACATCAGCCCAAATTCCATATAATCCGCTTTGGCGAAATGTGTTTTGAGCGTCATCATGGCCTCTAATTTTGACGTGAGTGCGTAGCGGCTACCCAGGCGAATGTAAACCGGAACATCAGGACGCAAAACATCGCGTAAATAGGTCCCTACGCCGTAAATAAAATGAAGCCGATCAAAGGGCTGCACGTATCCGATAAAAAAACCTATTTGGAGCGGATCGAATGGACTGGCATTGGGGTAGCTCGGATGTGAAAGCAATCCTTTTTTATAGATGATATCCAAAGACGCTTCGAGGGCAAATTTCGGCGTAAAATACCTTCTGCCAAAAAAATTCATAGCATAAACCGGATAACGCCCAACGCCTACAGGGCGCATTTCTTTAGCGCTGAAAATTCCGGAAATACCATATGAGACGGGCCCTTTATTGCTCAACTCTTTTTGTAGAGATGAATTGGTTTGTTTAAAATAGTGCTGTACTCCCAATGAAATATACGGCACATTGATTCCAAGATTAGGCATTTGGAAACTTGCATTGGAAAAATGTGTCATGTCAATACCTAGCGTAATCCCTTGATTTGCAAAACGCAAGCTTTGTTTGAATGCAAAGCACATCATGGCGTTGATTTTCGAACCAATGGCAACATTTTGCGGATTCAATATAGGGTCAAAGGGCCGATTGGTATAACCCACACCTGTTCCAAAACGAAAATCCATCCGATAGGCCTTGTACTTGATGATTGGGAGTTCAACCGAACCATAAAGCCCCATAAATTTTCCGAGTATGGAGTTATTACCCACCGAACCATAAAATAGTGTGGCGCCTACTAGCGGCTGCCGGTATGCGCTATGCCAAGATTTTTCATGTTGTGTTTGGTAGACAACAGAGAATTCACCAGCCACTGCAGGAGCCTCGGGCAAATGATCCATTAAGCTGCGGTGCGCAATTAAAAAACCAAGCTTTTGGCGGTATTCAAAGCCATACTGCGCCAAAATCATAGCAGGCAAGGTGATGCAAATAATTAAAATAACCACAAAACGCATGCCCAAATTTAATGAAAAGCTCATAGCATCTGCTACCTTTGCACAATGGATCCACGTTTAGCCGCTTTTGCACGCTTGCTCCAAATAATGGATGAACTGCGCGCCCAATGCCCCTGGGATCAAAAACAAACTTTTGAGACCCTTCGCAACCTTACCATAGAAGAAACCTACGAGATGGCTGATGCCATTACCGATAAAGATTACAAAAGCTTGGAAGGGGAATTGGGAGATTTGTTTTTGCACCTTGTTTTTTACAGTAAATTGGGCGACGAACAAGGGCTCTTTAATGTGGAAAGTGTCCTCAACAAAATTTGTGACAAACTCATTTTCAGACACCCACATATTTACGGCGATGTAGAGGCAAAAGATGAAGCAACCGTAAAAGCAAATTGGGAAAAACTAAAGCTCCAAGAAGGAAAAAAATCTGTGCTCGAAGGGGTGCCAAAGTCCTTACCTGCGCTTGTTAAAGCAACCCGAATTCAGGAAAAAGTAAAGGGTGTGGGCTTTGAATTTGAAAACACTGATGAGGTCTGGAACAAAGTACAAGAGGAATTAGCGGAATTTAAAGAGGAAGTGGATGCTCAGTCTGGGGCTATGGAGGCCGAATTCGGTGATTTGCTATTCTCTTTGGTCAATTATGCTCGTTTTTTACATATTTCACCCGAAAACGCCCTAGCACAGACCAATCAAAAATTCATCTCAAGGTTTCAACTCATGGAAACCATGTTGGCCCAAGATGGATTGTTGGTTCAAGAACAACACCTCAATACCTTAGAAATGTATTGGGAGCGGGCCAAAAAGGCCAAAAAAGATTAGCGAGGATAACACAAAAAATACTTTTCTACAGGGGTGGCTAAGGCAGAAATATTAAGGTTATCTGAGGCCTTAGACAACTCTGAAATCGTTCCATCTTTATGCAACAAATTGATGTTGTGCTTGTCTTCATTGTAGGCCTTGTTGGTCAAAACATTGGAATAGATGAAATAACTCAATTCCTGTTCAGACAATTGATGTTCGCTTTGAACTCGGCTGCGCTCCGTGGCAATTCGCTCAGCAGAAAAAGGCGTTTTGGATATTTCTATTTTGAAGAGTTGCCTGTTTACCAAACCTGAGCAAATTGAAGCGAGTATATAATCTGGTGCATACTGCCAAACCTTGATTGCTCCCCAGATATCATAATCATCCAAGCGAGAAAAATGGGTCAAAACCATGGGGTCTTGCTCAAAATGTTCTGCTCGGATGTCTTGAGAAAGAAAGAACTTTAAAGATGGGCTTGCAAAAAGGTCATGACCTGATGCGGTTAATTCTTTGGCACGACGCAAGGCATGGATCAACATAAATTCGGCCGCCACTACGGTTTTGTGAAGATAGACTTGCCAATACATCAGGCGCCTGGCAACAATAAATTTTTCCACTGAATAAATGCCTTTTTCCTCAAGTACTAAATGGCCGTTGTGCACATTGAGCATTTCGATGAGTCTTTCACTCCCTATGACACCCTCCGAAACACCGGAATAAAAACTATCGCGATTCAAATAATCTAAGCGGTCCATATCGAGTTGAGAACTGACGAGTTCATGTAAGAAGGGTCTATGGTATGTATTATTGAAAATTTGCAAGGCAATTTCCAAGTCATGACCATATTCGACGGATAATTCGGCAATAAAAAATCCTGAAATTTTTTCATGACTCACGCCACAAACGATATCATATTCCAGGGCATGGCTAAAAGGGCCATGTCCAATATCATGCAACAAGATGGCTAGACACACCGCACGCTCTTCCTCCTCACTGATTGGATGACCTTTGCGCCTTATACTCATGACAGCCTGCATCATCAAATGCATGGCTCCAAGTACATGATGAAAACGAGTGTGGTTGGCGCCTGGGTACACCAAATGGCTCAAACCAAGTTGTTGAATGCGTCTGAGGCGTTGTAGATAAGGATGTTCAAGAATATCAAAAATAATTTCGTGCGGCAGTGAAATAAAACCGTACACCGGGTCGTTAATTATTTTCTTCTTGTTATTGGGGCGGGTATTCGCTGACAAATGGCTAACTTTAATATAATAATCAAAACTATAAAAATAAGACATATGCAAGGTAAAATTCTTTGGGCAGACGACGAAATTGAATTACTCAAACCACACGTACTCTTTTTAGAATCCAAGGGATACCAAGTCGAAACGGCTACAAATGGTCAAGACGCCATCGAAAAGGCACTTGGAGAGCACTTTGACATCATCTTTTTAGACGAAAACATGCCCGGGCTCAGTGGACTTGAAACCCTTGCGCAAATTAAAGAACATAGCGCACTTGTGCCGGTTGTGATGATTACTAAAAGTGAGGAAGAGCGCATTATGGAAGAAGCGATTGGTTCAAAAATTGCCGATTACCTCATCAAGCCCGTTAATCCAAATCAAATTCTGTTAAGCATCAAAAAAAACCTTGATCACAGCAAATTGATTAGCCAAAAAACCAATGCAAGTTACCAGCAAGAATTTAGGCAATTAGGGATGCAACTTTCTGGGAGGTTAGATGCCCATGAATGGAAAGAACTCTATTCCAAATTGGTTTTTTGGGAATTGCAACTCGATCAAATTGAAGACAGCGGCATGCGCGAAATCTTTGAGATGCAAAAGAAAGAAGCTAATAAACTGTTTTGTGATTTTATTGAAGACAATTACTTGGATTGGACAAGTGGTGATCCTGATGCTCCAAGTATGATTCATACCCTCATCAAAGAACGCATCGCGCCTAAAATAGGCCAGGAGAAACTTGCCGTCTTGGTGATTGATAACTTGCGTTTTGACCAATGGAAAACCATTGAAGGAATCGTTGGGCGATATTTTCAAAAAGAAGAGGAGGACATTGTTTTTTCTATTCTACCGACAGCAACTCACTACGCACGCAATGCTTTTTTTGCCGGGCTGTTGCCTGCTGAAATTGAAAGACGCTTCCCTAGCCTTTGGAAAAACGAGGACGATGAAGGTGGCAAGAACCTACATGAAAAAGATTTTCTCGAAGCCCAACTCAAAAGACTTGGTAAGAATGTGAAATGGTCATACCACAAGATTACCAACGTGGAGGCTGGTAAAAAACTTGCAGATCAGTTTCATCAGCTCAAAGACAACGACGTCAATTTTATAGTCTATAATTTTGTAGATATGCTGTCGCATGCCCGCACAGAAATGGAAGTAATCAGAGAACTTGCCGACAATGAGGCCGCTTACCGCTCCATCACAACAAGTTGGTTAGAGCACTCTCCGCTCTTGGATATTTTAAAGAAAATTTCTGAAGCTGGGCAAAGACTAATCATCACTACTGACCATGGCACGATCAAGGTAACCAAACCAGTCAGAATTGTTGGTGAGCGCAATACAAACACTAATCTTAGATACAAAGCCGGTCGAGGATTGAGTTACGAACAAAAGGAAGTTTTTGTAATTAAAAACCCACAAGAAGCACAATTACCCAAACTGAAATTATCGGCAGAATTTGTCTTTGCTCGCGAGCAAGATTTTTTCGTCTATCCGAATAACTACAACCACTTTGTGAATTACTACGGTCAGACCTTTCAACACGGAGGCATCTCAATGGAAGAGATTTTAATTCCCTATGTAGTCATGAAGGCCAAATAAGAACGAGGAAAATTGATTTGATATTTTGCTTCTTTAGAACCATTCAAAATAGCGAAAAAGCGTAATTTTGTAAAAAAATCAAAATTATGAGTGTATCGCCATTTTCTGTTCAGGCCGTTCGGTCACTATTTCCGGCCCTTAACCAGACTGTTTTTGGCAAGCAGCTCATTTATTTTGACAACGGTGCAACTTCACAAAAACCACAAGTTGTACTCGATACCCTCGCAAAGTATTATGCCTTAGAAAATGCTAACATACACCGTGGCGTACACTACTTAAGTCAGCAAGCCACTACAGCCTACGAGGCGGCACGCAAACAAATACAACAATACATTGGCGCAGGTGCACCTGAAGAGATCATTTTCACGAAAGGCACTACAGACAGTATCAATTTAGTCGCCTTTTCATTTGGTGAACGATTAAATGCTGGCGACGAAATTCTCATTTCAGCCATGGAGCACCACTCCAATATTGTTCCTTGGCAATTGCTGTGTGAACGCAAAGGTTGTGTACTCAAAGTAATTCCTATCACCAAAAAAGGCGAACTAGATCTTGAAGCCTTCGACAAGCTCCTAAACGAACGCACCAAACTTCTGGCCATTACTCATATCTCCAATACCCTCGGCACTATAAACCCTGTAAAGGAGCTCATTTCGAAGGCGCATTTATTTGGGGCGAAAGTTTTGCTAGATGGCGCTCAAAGTATTCAGCATCTTTCCATTGACGTAAAAGACCTAGACTGCGATTTCTATACTTTTTCCGGACATAAAGTCTTTGGACCAACCGGTATTGGCGTGCTTTATGGGAAAGCAGCCCTACTTGATTCTATGCCTCCTTATCAGGGCGGTGGCGACATGATAGCAAAAGTCACCTTCGAGCGCAGCACTTACAACACCTTGCCCCTCAAGTTTGAAGCAGGAACTCCCCACATTGCCGGTGCAATTGGCCTTGGTAGCGCCATTAGTTTTTTACAGAGTATCGATATGGAAGCTGCAGCAAAGCACGAACATGACCTGACCACCTATGCACAAGGCATCCTAGATACTTTTGAAGGATTGCAGCTCATAGGTGAGGCCAAGAACAAAACCAGTGTGGTTTCGTTTATCATAGATGGTATGCATCCTTTTGATATCGGAACATTATTGGATAAACAAGGTATAGCAGTGCGCACTGGCCATCATTGTACCCAACCGCTCATGGACTTCTACCAAATTCCCGGAACAGTTCGGGCCTCCTTTGCATTTTATAATACAAGAGAGGAAATCGATACATTCATCACAGCACTGCAACGCAGCATGCAAATCCTAGGCGCATGACCATTGAGCAAAAACAACAGCAAATCATTGAAGAATTCGCCATTTTTGACGACTGGATGGACAAATATGAGTACATCATCGAGCTTGGAAAAAACGTCCCTACGCTTTCTGCAGAACTCAAAACCCCTGAGCGCATCATCGAAGGATGTCAGTCCAATGTATGGCTAGCTACCAAGGTTGAAGATGGTAAGATGTATTTTAGTGCAGACTCAGATGCGATCATCACCAAGGGTATCATTGGCCTACTCATAGAGGTATTTAACCAAGAAAGCCCAGAAGCTATCTTACAAACAGAATTATTTTTTATCAACGAAATCGGCCTAGCGGAGCACTTATCTCCGACGAGAGCCAATGGCCTGCTGAGTATGGTCAAGCGCATTAAAACCGAAGCTTTAAAAAGCCTTTCCAAATGAACGAACTAGAAGACCGCATCGTCGAAATGCTCAAAACCATTTACGATCCCGAGATCCCTGTAGATATCTTTGAACTTGGTCTTATTTACGAAGTAAAGATTGAGAGCGATCATCATGTATTTATAGACATGACCCTCACCTCACCCAATTGCCCTGTTGCAGAATCCTTACCCAAAGAAGTCGAAGATAAAGTTGCCACGGTAGAAGGTGTGCAGTCGGCGAAGGTCAATATTGTCTTTGATCCCCCTTGGGACAAAGATATGATGAGCGAAGAAGCTAAATTAGAACTTGGCTTTTTATAAATACCCAAAGGTCTCGGGTTATTGTTTGGTGCAACTGAATCTCTTGAGTCGGTATTGAATTTGATCGTAATACTCAAAAGTCAATTGATGCTTTGTCAGCATAATGATTTTTGCACGTAATGTATCTGTCGATCTTTCTATGTAAAACGATTCTCCATCGGCGCTCAAGGAGCAGTTGGACTGACTAAATGAAACTGAATCCGAAACTGTGTAGAGTCCAAAGTAATTGTACGAATAGTTTGCTTTTCCATTGAGTTTTGCTCCATCGATTAAAAACCAGCCCGTAGCCAAACTGTCATAAAACACAAATCCTTCACCGTCTTCAATCCTGACCTGATAAAGTTTCCATGATCCTGGCAACTTCTTTTCATGTACTTTATACTTACTACAAGCGAACAAGCCTAGGCTTAACAAAAATATGATTACAATTTTCATTGCATAGCAATTGATAGCATGGCACGGATACCAATTTGCAAAGCCTGCTCATCGATATCAAATTTTGGATGATGCACCGCATGTACAATCCCTTTTTGAGCATTACCTGTGCCTAAACGAAATAAACATATTGGTCTATGTTGGCCATAAAATGCAAAATCTTCGGCCGTCATGCGCAAATCGAGTTCATGGATATTGTCTGCGCCAAATTCTTGACTTAGTATTCCTTTGACTTTTTCTGTAAGAACCGGGTCATTATTTAAAAAAGGATAACCTTCATTGAAATTCAAATGAATCTTAGCGCCAAAAGACGCCGCCACCTGTTGGGCTGTTTGGGCAAGGATGGTTTTTGCTTTGGCACGCCAAGTTTCGTTCATGGTGCGGAATGTACCTTTGATGCTTGCCGAACTTGCCACAACATTGGTACTACCCAAAGCCTCAAATCTACCAAATGTAAGTACCTGTGGAACCTCATCTGGGCACAAAGCCAATATTTGTTGCTTGCTTTGTTGCATCCAAGACATGCCAATGTCAATAGGATTGACAAAACGATCTACCAATGCTCCATGACCACCCACACCTTCAATTTCTACATGTATTTCATCGCTAGAGGCCATATAGAAGCCCGATTTGATACCTAACTGACCCACAGGTAATTCTGGATAAACATGAAGGGCAATAAGTTGCTCAACGGGTGGATTTTCGAGCACACCAGCTTTGATCATTAGACTTGCTCCTCCTGGATTTTGTTCCTCACCGGGTTGAAAAATGAGTTTGATGGGGCGTTTAAGTTGCTCGGCTGAAGCATGCAGCATCACTGCTGTTCCAAGTAAAATACTGGTATGAACATCATGACCACATGCGTGCATCCAACCTGGCACTTGACTCTTGTAGGGCACGTCGTTTTGTTCTTCAATAGGTAAGGCATCTAAATCGGCTCGGAGCGCCAAACAGGGCATGTCTAAAGGATGGTGCTTGGCTGCTATTCTAGCCACAATACCGGTTTTGGCAACATTTTTCTGATGTTCAATTCCGTATTTTGCAAGAATTTGACTCACATAATTCATGGTATTATGCTCCTCAAATGAAGGTTCTGGATGCATGTGCAGGTACCTCCGCCATTGGCGAACCTCTTCAACAAATGCTTGAAAAGTGGGATTTTCCATCTTAAAATTCATTTTGTTTGAGGCCTTGATAACCCGAAAGCATCATTTGTATGGACACATAGGCCATTAACAAACCAAAGATCAACTTTATCCAAGCCTCAGGCAAACGCAAAGTGATTTTTGATCCCACAAAAGCGCCAATGATAAAAGTAGTGGCGATAACCAATCCAAAACGCCAATTGACGTTTCCTGTTTTCCAGTAATTGAATACAGCAAGCACCAAAACTGGCAATGAAAGGATAAATAAGGAGGTGCCTTGAGCTTGGTGTTGTGAAAGCCCAAGTAAAAAGACCAGGGCAGGTACAATCACTACTCCTCCACCAATACCAACCAAACCGCTTAGCATACCAGCGGCCAATCCAATGAAAGTAAGTATAATGAGGGTTTGAAATGTCATAAAGAACAAATGTAAAAGAAATCTAATAAAGAAGACTTAGTCTATCAACAGATTACAACCTCGAATATCCGTTGCCGCTAATCGTCCTTCAAGTTTGAAGCCTTCACTGGTCAGTCGGCCTAGATCATCGGTTTGAATAAAGGCGCAACTGTTTTGGTTGGCCAGATCTATGATATTGACCCCTCCTTTTTGTCCAAATGGTACTTCAGTGAAGGGGTCGTAAACATCCCTGATACGAATTTGCATCCAAGGAGGACAACTAAAAGTTTGATGATCTACACTGTATGCCTGCGACAATAATTCTGTCATGCCATATTCAGAGTATATTCTCTCTAGACCAAAACCTTTTTGCAAAGCCGCGTGTAGTGCTTCTTTTGATAATTCTTCCCTACGGCCTTTCATACCACCAGTTTCAAGAACGATCGCTTTGGACAAATTGAGCTGTGCAGCAGCTAAATCTAACAATGCATAAGAAACTCCAAAAACAAAAGGCCTCTTACCTGAGCTAAGTGCAGCAGCCACAACTTGACTGACTTCTTTTGGATCAGGGGCATAAAATCCGCAAAGAGAGGAGCCACTTTTGTGGATGAGCTGATCGAGCATGTAAATCAAACTAGAATCACCATTTTCTAGATAGGAAGGCAAGAGTGCAATGAAAACAAAATCAGACACGGGTCCAAAAACATTTTCAAACCCCTGTGACAAGGAATCATTGTACCAATTTAAATCTGTGACAAAATGGCGGCTGCGCTCCTGCCCTGTAGTTCCGCTAGATAAAAATACTTTTTGAACAAGGGCACTTTCTGTCTTGACCTCGTGACTTTTGAAAAAAGAAATAGGTAAGAACGGTATTTCTGCCAATTGTCGCGGACGAGGGCGACTTAACGTGTCGACAAATTGTCGGTAAATTGGATTGGAGGCATATTGTTTGTCATAGGTATCGAGTGCAAAACTTTCAAAGTTGTGCGTGTTGATTTGTTGCAGAAAATCTAATGGTCTCACAATACAAAGTTAGAACAACAGGAACCTAAATGCGAATTATTGGGTAATTTTGAACAAAGAAAATTCCAAGTTGTTGGTCCTTAATATGAAAAAAACCGGTGTTTTACTCATCCAACTCGGCACGCCAGACTCTCCAAAAGTTTCAGATGTTCGCAGTTACTTATCACAATTCCTCAATGACCCGCGCGTTATTGACATCCCCTGGCTGCTTAGAAAAATTCTTGTCAACGGGGTAATTGTTCCATTTCGTGCACCCAAGTCAGCAAAGGTCTATAAAGAATTGTGGGAGCTCTCTGAAGGCCAATCACCGTTGCTTACGCATAGCCAAAAATTAAAAGAATTGCTCCAAGATGAATTCCAGCAACAAAATATCACTTTTGAACTGGCAATGCGCTATAAAAACCCGTCTTTGGAAACGGTTTTAGAACGCATGCGCTTGGCCAATTATGACCGCATTATTATCCTACCCCTTTTTCCTCAGTATGCCTCTGCCTCCTCGGGATCGGCAATTGAAAAAGCAATGCAAATTATAAGCAAATGGTGGGTCATTCCACAAATTCAAATAATTAGCCAATTCTATGACAATAGCGGTTATATAGATTCGATTATTGACAATGCCAAACAATTCGATTTGGCCGCCTACGATCACATACTTTTTTCATACCATGGTTTACCCGAACGCCAAGTGGATAAAGTTTATGAAGGTACAGACCTCTGTCAAGATCAGCCCTGTGAAACCACGATCAATGAGGAAAATAAATTTTGCTACAAGGCCACTTGCTATGCCACAACGCGCCTCATTGCAGCAGGCCTTGGATTAAGTGAAGACCAATACACTGTATGTTTTCAATCTCGACTTGATAAAAAGTGGCTCACCCCTTTTTCAGATAAGGTTGTTGAAGAATGGGGGAAGAAAGGCGCCAAGAAATTATTAGTTTTCAGCCCTGCTTTTGTTGCCGATTGTCTTGAAACGCTCATTGAAATTGGTGACGAATATCAAGAAATCTTTGAGTCTTTTGGAGGTGAGAAAGTGCAGCTTGTACCGAGTTCAAATACTCATCCTGCATTTGTTCAGGGTTTGAAACAAATCATTGAAAAACAGCTCGTCTAATACTTGACTCGCTCCAATAAACAACGTACCTTTGCAACTCATTTGTTGAATTAAATTATGAATCAAACAGAAAAAACCCTTTACAAGGTAAAAGACATCAGTCTTGCTGACTGGGGTCGTAAAGAAATTAAATTGGCTGAAGCCGAAATGCCAGGCCTGATGGCTTTGCGTGAAGAATACGGTCAAAATAAGCCTTTGGCAGGTGCGCGCATTGCAGGTTGCCTACACATGACTATACAAACAGCTGTATTAATTGAAACACTTGTAGAACTTGGCGCAGAGGTGACTTGGTCTTCATGTAACATTTTCTCTACTCAAGACCACGCCGCCGCCGCAATTGCAGCAGCAGGCATTCCAGTTTTTGCATGGAAAGGTATGAACGAAGAAGAATTTGACTGGTGTATAGAACAAACTCTTTTTGCTTTTGAAGATGGTAAAGCTCTAAACATGATCCTTGACGATGGGGGTGACCTTACCAACATGGTATTCGATCGTTTTCCTGAACTCACTAAAGACATCAAAGGTCTTTCTGAAGAAACCACAACTGGTGTGCACAGACTCTACGAACGCATGAAAAATGGCACACTTGTGATGCCAGCAATCAATGTAAATGATTCTGTTACTAAGTCAAAATTTGACAACAAATACGGTTGTAAAGAATCATTGGTAGATGCCATTCGCAGAGCAACTGATGTCATGATGGCAGGTAAAGTTGCCATTGTATGCGGTTATGGTGATGTTGGAAAAGGATCAGCTGCCTCACTGAAAGGAGCCGGTGCACGAGTAATTGTCACTGAAATTGATCCAATTTGTGCACTCCAAGCAGCAATGGATGGTTTTGAGGTCAAACCGCTAGATAAGGTCATTCATTTAGCTGACATTATCGTAACGGCAACTGGAAACAAGAGTATTGTTGTTGGACGTCACTTTGAATCGATGAAAGACAAAACGATCGTTTGTAACATCGGGCATTTTGACAACGAAATTGATATGGCTTGGCTCAACAGCACCTACGGAGCTTCGAAAATGGAAATCAAACCTCAGGTTGATTTATACAACGTTAAAGGCAATGATATTATTGTCTTAGCCGAAGGTCGTTTGGTAAATCTAGGATGTGCTACAGGCCACCCATCATTTGTAATGTCTAATTCATTTACAAACCAAACTTTAGCGCAAATCGAACTTTGGAATAACAGTGCTAATTATGCCAATGAGGTCTATACCTTACCAAAACACCTCGATGAAAAAGTAGCGCGCTTGCACTTGTCTAAAATTGGCGTTGAGCTTGAAACACTCTCCAACGAACAGGCTGATTATATCGGAGTAACGGTAGAAGGGCCATTCAAACCAGAGCACTATCGCTACTAAAAATTAATAACCGTATCCAATTCAATAATTTGGATTTTCATAAAAAAGGCGAGCAATGCTCGCCTTTTTTATGACCTCAATTTGTTCCTTAGATTCTATAAGTAAAGGCCAATTGTAACAAAGGGCCTCCTACCCCAATTTCGCCACCAATAGCGTAATTGTACTGAAAAAAATACCGAAAACCATAACAAGCCCGGATGGAAATGGGTAAGTTAATTTGATTAGGATCATTGTTTTGATCTATCAATTGGCCGTTTTCAAATACTTTCCGCCATCTTTGATTGCCACCAATTGCCAATCCTATATATTGGTCAAGATTAGGATCGCGCGAATACACATGCATGTCTAATCTAAATTGGGGACGGAATTGTCTTTTTTGAATCAAGTAGTCTGTTGTATTGGCCTGCCATGCTCCATTGAAAAACACACTGTCCGTTTTTGACACCCGACCATTGGCTGCACTATAAATAAAATCTAGGCCTATGCTGATATCGTCTGCAGCCATGTACATCAATCTCAACCCTGAAGGCGCAAGCCCCTTGTAATCAAAATTGCCATAGCTTGCATAGGGTTCTGAAAGCGGCATTCCTGAACCTAAGAAATTGGGATAGCCGGTGTAAGCATTTAATAAAACACTTCCCCTATAAACACCTTGAGCCTGCCCGATTAAAACAGACAAGCTCAAGAATATAAACATCAAGATTTTCATTATAACTGAGCTTTTGGCTTGGCTAGATCATTAGGCCTCCATCATCTTAATTAAATTCAAAGCAGATCCTGCCTTGAACCATTCTATTTGAGAAGCGTTGTAGGTATGATTTACCAAGATATCCTCAGAAGTACCATTCTGATGATGAATGCGTATTGTAAGTTGCTTTTCCGGTGCAAAATCTTTTAAATCCATAAAATCAAAGGTGTCATCCTCTAGAATTTTATCGTAATCGGCCTCGTTTGCAAAGGTTAGACCAAGCATTCCTTGTTTCTTGAGGTTGGTTTCGTGGATGCGTGCAAAAGATTTAACGAGTACAGCACGCACGCCAAGATGACGCGGCTCCATAGCAGCATGCTCTCTTGATGATCCTTCACCGTAATTGTGGTCACCGACAACAATCGAAGGAATTCCAGCGGCCTTGTAGGCCCTTTGCACAGCCGGTACTTCGCCATATTCACCCGTAAGCTGGTTTTTTACCTTATTGGCCTGGCCATTGAAAGCATTTTCAGCACCAATAAGCATGTTGTTTGAAATATTATCCAAGTGGCCTCTGTAGCGTAACCATGGACCTGCCATTGAAATATGATCTGTCGTACATTTACCTTTGGCTTTGATGAGCAATCGCGCACCTGAAATATTTTGGCCATCCCATGAAGGGAAATTTTCAAGTAACTGCAGACGCTGTGAGTCTGAGGCAACCACTACCTCTACGCTACTTCCATCAGCTGCAGGTGCTTGATAACCGTTGTCTTCTACTGCGAATCCTTTGGTTGGTAATTCGTCACCTTGAGGAGCTTGTAATTTTATCTGTTCCCCTTTATCGTTGGTAAGCGTGTCGGTAAGTGGATTGAATCCGAGATCACCGGCAATGGCCAATGCAGCCACCATTTCTGGACTTGTCACAAAAGCATGTGTATTGGGATTGCCATCAGCACGTTTTGAGAAATTACGGTTAAATGAATGTACAATGGTATTCTTCTCTTGTCTCTCTGCTCCCTCTCTAGCCCATTGTCCGATGCACGGACCACATGCATTGGTAAATACTTTAGTACCCATCTTTTCAAAATCTGCTAAAATACCATCGCGATCTGCAGTATAGCGCACTTGTTCAGAGCCCGGATTGATTCCAAATTCAGCTTTTGGTGTAATACCTTGATCCACAGCTTGCTTGACGATAGAGGCCGCTCTTGCGAGGTCTTCGTAGGACGAGTTCGTACATGAACCTATTAATCCCCACTCTACTTGAAGTGGCCAGCCATTAGCTTGGGCTTCTTCTTTCATTTTTGATACGGGAGTACCACGGTCTGGAGTGAATGGACCATTGATGTGTGGTTCAAGCTCACTTAAATTGATTTCAATAAGTTGATCGAAATATTTTTCAGGATCAGCATAAACTTCAGGGTCACCAGTAAGGTGAGCTGCAATGGCGTCGGCAGCCGTTACTACTTCTTGACGTCCTGTGGCAATTAAATAACGACGCATAGATTCATCGTAGCCAAAGGTAGAGGTAGTTGCGCCAATTTCTGCTCCCATATTACATATAGTACCTTTTCCAGTACAAGACAAAGACAAGGCGCCTTCGCCAAAATATTCAACAATAGCACCCGTACCTCCCTTAACCGTAAGAATGTCGGCAACTTTTAGAATCACATCTTTGGCAGAGGTCCAACCATTTAACTGGCCTGTGAGTTTGACACCGATCAATTTTGGAAATTTCAATTCCCAAGCCATACCAGCCATTACATCTACGGCATCTGCACCTCCTACTCCAATGGCTACCATTCCCAATCCACCAGCATTCACAGTATGCGAATCTGTTCCGATCATCATTCCACCTGGAAATGCATAATTTTCTAGCACCACTTGGTGAATAATTCCAGCACCTGGTTTCCAAAAACCGATGCCGTATTTATTTGAGATGGAAGATAAGAAGTTAAAGACTTCATTGTTCTGATTCAATGACTCCTGCAAGTCTTTACTGGCGCCAACTCTGGCCAAAATAAGGTGATCGGCATGAACAGTTGATGGAACTGCCACACGTTTTTTACCTGCCTGCATGAATTGAAGAAGTGCCATCTGGGCAGTTGCATCCTGCATAGCAACACGGTCTGGAGCGAAATCAACATAAGACTTACCACGCTCAAATGCAGTGCTGGCCTCTCCATCCCAAAGATGGGCATAGAGAATCTTTTCAGATAAGGTGAGCGGTCGGCCTACTACTTTACGTGCCGCAGCAATTCGAGATGGATAACGTTCATAAACGCGTTGAATCATGTCGAGGTCAAAAACTTTCATAGTGCTTGTATAGAATTTAATGCGCGTCAAATTTACGGATTTTATACTATTTTCTCGCTTACAAAAGAGTTAAATTTGTAGGCACATGGACACCAATTTTTTTAAGGATTTGCGCATCATCGATATTTCGACAGTACTAGCCGGACCCTCAGTGGGTACTTTTTTTGCCGAACTTGGCGCAAAGGTTATCAAGATTGAGCATCCGATTCACGGCGATGTAACAAACACTTGGCGCTTAGATTCAGAGTTGAACATGGATTTTAAAAGCGCCTATTATGCGAGCGTAAATTACAAGAAAGAAATTCTAAAATTGGACTTGTGCCTCGATTCTGACTACCACTTATTTTCCAAAACGCTCAAAGATGCAGACATACTGCTATTGAACTTCAAGAAAGGCGACGACTCTAAATTAAAGGTTCGGCCTAAGGATCTTTGGGCAATCAACCCAGGGCTCATTATCGGAAAAATTAGCGGATTTGGTTCAGAAAATGACCGCATCGCTTATGACTTGATTTTGCAAGCTGAATCTGGTTTTATGGCCATGAACGGCACCAAAGAAAGTGGACCAACAAAAATGCCAGTTGCACTCATAGATATCTTGGCAGCTCACCAGCTCAAAGAAGGTCTCTTACTAGCCTTGCTCAAAAGACAACCAAACAAAGGGCAATTGGTATCTGTCTCACTTTACGATGCGGCAATCAGTAGCTTAGCCAACCAAGCTTCCAACTATCTAATGCAGGGACACATTCCACAACGTATCGGTAGCTTACATCCAAATATTGCACCATACGGCGAAATCTTTCACACCCAGGATCAGCAATCAATAACTTTTGCTATTGGCTCCAATACACATTTCAAGAAACTCGTGTCTTTACTTCACATGCCTGAACTGGCAAACGACGCGCATTTTAAAACAAATATGCTCAGGGTGAAAAACCGTCATAAACTTCAACCTTTGCTGCAACAAAGTATTGGTGAAATGAGCTGTGCATCCTTGCTCGATGCCTTGATTGAACAAAATGTGCCCGTGGCTCAAATTAAAAATTTGGATACTGTATTTAACGACGCACAGGCTCAAGCACTAGTTAAAACTGAAGAGGTGAATGGTCAGCATACCAAGCGGGTAAGTCAAATCGCTTTTAAATTTGAACAATGATCAGAGCCCCTCAGAACCAATTGGAATGGCAAGCATATTATGATCTAAGATATAAAATCTTACGTGAACCTTGGGGACAACCCAAAGGATCTGAACAAACCCCCGATGAAAGCGAACATCAGCATTTTGCACATTTTGATTCGCTCGGAAATGTACAAGGAGTTGGCCGCCTCGATAAAAGCGATGCTAAAACATTTCAAATCCGATTTATGGCAGTAAATGATGCTGTGCAGCGAAATGGAATTGGCTCTGAGCTTATTGAAGAAATGCAGCTTGTAGCAAAGCGTGAAGGGTCCGAAAAAATTATTCTTCATGCCAGAGAAAATGCCATTCATTTTTACCAAAAACTCGGGTATCGAATGCATGAAAAATCTCATCTACTCTTTGGTCAAATACAACATTATTTGATGATAAAAAATTTCTAAGATGACAGAAGATGAATACGTACTTTTAGAATTCTACAAAATAATTACCCCTCATAAAGTAGCACTTTTCGACAAAATTGCTCCAGAGCGCAGCAAGCACATCGTGGTTGCTATGGAAAACATTCAGCAAGACCACAATGCCTCTGCGGTCATGCGCACTATGGATTGTCTTGGTTTTCAAGAATTGCACCTCATTGAAAAGAACAACAATTATCATTTTCAACGAGATATCGCTTTGGGAGCAGCCAGGTGGATCGATGTTCTACAACATCAAAATGATCCAGAACCAACGCTTGATGCCATTGTAGCGCTGAAAAAACAAGGATATCAAATCATTGCAACCTCACCCCATATCCAGGCTTGCACCCCTCAAGACCTTCCTTTACAACAGCCGATTGCACTTTTCTTTGGGGCAGAAAAACACGGTATTTCGGAGGTGCTCAAAACAAATGCTGATGCCTTTTTACACATTCCTATGCATGGATTTACGGAAAGCTTCAATTTGTCGGTAACGGTTGCTATGACCCTGCATGCTTTGCGCATGCGACTGCAAGCCTCCGAAATAGAATGGTTATTGACAACAAATGAACAAACCAAGCTTAAAATAAATTGGTGTGAACGCATTCTCAATGGAGGACCACAATTGGCTGAAAAATTTCGTTCTGAATTCAAAAAAGATTGATATCTTTGAGAGTATACGTATCATAAACAAACACTTATGGGAAAAGGAGACAAAAAAACGACTAAAGGCAAACGTGCAATTGGATCTTATGGGAAAACTAGAAAACGCAAAGAATCAGCCCCAATTGTGATTGTAAAAAAAGAAAAAAAGGAAAAACCAGCAAAAGCTGAACCGAAAGCTAAAACGGCTCCTAGCGCTAAAAAAGCGACTGCAGCTAAAAAAGCAACGACCAAAAAAACCGCAACGAAAAAAACAGAATGATTTAAAGAGCTGCTACCGCAGCTCTTTTTTTTTTGCAACTTTGCAGTGCAAAAGCAAACATTAATCAACAGATATGAAACATAATTTTGGCGCAGGGCCATGTATATTACCTCAAGAAGTTTTTGGTCAAGCGGCTGCAGCCGTACTTGACTTCAATGGCCTATCAATACTAGAAGTATCACACAGACACAAAGATTTTGTTGCTGTCATGGACGAAGCCATCGAATTAGTTAAAAAAGCGCTGAACGTTCCGAGTGGTTATTCCGTTGCCTTTTTACAAGGAGGTGCCACACTTGGTTTCACTATTGCGGCTTTGAATATGCAGCGCAAGCATCAAAAAGCGGGTTATATCAACACCGGGACGTGGGCAAGCGGAGCGATTAAAGAAGCCAAAAAAGCAGGATTGGAGGTCCTAGAAGTTGCCTCTTCGCAAGACGCTAATTTTACTTACATTCCAAAAGAATTCTCTATTCCAAGCGATTTAGATTACCTGCACTACACGAGTAATAATACCATTTATGGTACACAGTTCAAAGCAGCACCTCGTACTGCTCTACCGCTTGTTTGCGATATGTCTTCGGATATCTTTTCGAAAGAAATAAATGTTTCGGATTTTGACTTAATTTATGCTGGAGCACAAAAAAACTTGGGTCCGGCAGGAGCCACTCTTTATATCGTAAAAGATGAAATTTTAGGAAAGAGTACAGCGAGTTTTATACCAACTTATTTAGATTTAAAGCAACAAATTGACAAAGAATCCATGCTCAATACGCCCCCAGTTTTTAGTGTATTTGTGTCTATGCTCAACCTTCGTCATTTATTAGCCAATGGTGGGGTTCAAAAACAAGAAGAACTCAACATGGCCAAAGCGAATTTATTATACAAAGAAATTGACGAGAATCCATCTTTTAAAGGTGCAGTTCAAGTAGAAGACCGCTCTTTAATGAATGTAACTTTTTTACTTTCAGACCCAAATAAGGCTTCAATTTTCGACGCTATGTGGAAAGATGCTGGAATTGTAGGACTACCAGGTCACCGAAGTGTTGGTGGCTACCGAGCCTCAATGTACAACGCCTTGCCACTCCAGAGCGTTCAAGTGTTGGTTGATGTAATGAAGGAATTCAATAGATTAGGATAAGATGAAAATTTTAGCAAACGACGGTATTTCCGATTTAGGTAAATCCTTACTTGAAGCAGCCGGTCATACAGTGAGTACACAAAAAGTTGCGCAAGAAACGCTCGCTGATTCAATTAATTCAATGGGCTTTGATGCCGTTTTAGTACGCAGCGCTACAACTGTACGCAAAGAGGTTATTGATGCTTGCCCCGGACTTAAACTTATTGGAAGAGGCGGCGTAGGCATGGATAATATCGACGTAGCGTATGCCCGTGATAAAGGACTCACTGTAATCAATACGCCTGCCTCCTCTTCTCAATCCGTAGCTGAATTAGTGATGGGTCAACTTTTCTCGATTTCCCGTTTTTTAAATGATTCGTTTAAAAATATTCAAGATCAAGACTTCTCCACACTGAAGAAGAATTACGCTAAAGGTGTAGAATTGCGAGGCAAAACCCTTGGCATCATTGGGTTTGGTCGCATTGGTCAGAATTTGGCTGCTTATGCTCTTGGAGTTGGAATGAAGGTGATAGCCATAGAACGAAGAGCCAGGGTACAGCCCATTCAATTAAAAATTGGCGGGCAAACATTTGAAATTCCGGTAAAGGTGGTAGATTCCCTTGCTGAGGTTATTGATCAACTTGATTACATCTCCATTCATGTGCCAAAGCAAACCAATGGCCAAGCGGTAATTGGAAGTAAAGAATTTGCACAAATGAAAAAGGGTGTGCGCATAGTGAACACAGCGCGTGGTGGAGTGATTGAGGAACAAGCCTTACTGTCGGCTCTTGAAGACGGCACGGTGGCCGCTGCTGCACTCGATGTCTACGAAAATGAACCCAACCCCCTCAAAGCCCTATTGTCTCATCCAAGAATTGCTTGCACTCCTCACATTGGGGCTGCAACATTAGAGGCACAAGATCGAATTGGCGAAGAACTAGCGGAGCTCATTATCACATTTGCAAAAGAGCAAGGCATTTAATCCCTTGCTCTTTATTCAATTGATATAAAATTCAAGATTTAATCGATTACCTCAATGCGATCAATGGAGTCTCCTTGTTGAATGGCATCTAGTACATCAAGACCATCAGTAACTTTTCCAAAAACCGTATGATTACGGTCTAAATGTGCGGTTTGGGTGCGTGAATGACACACAAAAAATTGCGACCCCCCAGTATTACGCCCTGCATGCGCCATTGAAAGTACGCCACGGTCATGAAACTGATTCTCGCCGTTGAGTTCGCAATCTATTTGGTATCCCGGACCACCTGTTCCCGGCATTCCAGTTGCACCTTCCCTGGTGTTGGGACAACCACCTTGAATGACAAAATTAGGAATGACACGATGCCATTTGAGGCCATTGTAATAACCATCTTTTGCTAGTTTAACAAAATTAGCCACCGTATTGGGAGCATCTTGCTCGAAAAAGGTAACATGCATGTCTCCTTTGTTCGTAGATATAATTGCTTTCATTGTATTTTTTTTTGCAAAGCTACTGCTATTTGGTAAAAATTTGTTGAAAACTACGTTGATAAAGCGGTTTTAATCAAAGTCATTTAAGATGAAGCACATGTTAAATTTGTATGGATAGATTATTCAAGAAGCAATGTTTAGTTCTTTTACGAAGAAAAAATTATCGGACAACCAAGTTGCAAACGTTTTTATAAACGGCATTTTTGACAGCGTTGACAACGGTTTTGCCGAGGTTGCTGCAATGATCAACGAAGACAGTGCCTTTGTGAACTGCCCGAATATTTCGAGTGCAGACTCAGGACAATTTGGAATTATTGTCATCGTTGGTAACCTATCCTTTCTTGAAAGCACCTTTGAAGCTGAACAAGCAGCTAGGGTCGAACAACTCATTTTTGAAAAACTAGGCCGGATCTACGAAATGT
>Ga0102815_10000132_pt1 | contig 53389 bp, 56 predicted proteins | sample ColrivemetaGS759_FD_79113 | JGI IMG/M metagenome (GOLD analysis project Ga0102815, IMG submission 79113) | Estuarine microbial communities from the Columbia River estuary - Ebb tide ETM metaG S.759 | ecosystem: Environmental > Aquatic > Marine > Intertidal zone > Estuary | place: USA: Columbia... | reverse complement strand
GAGATGATTTGTCGGCGCAGCCAGACCGAGAGCAGCAGGGCATAGGCGCGACTGCTTTCGTCGTGGAAGGGGCGTGCCACCTGATCTTCGCGCGCCATTGCTTCGAGATATCCAGTCAACTCGCTTTGAGCATGCACATCGCGCACCCGCAGATGCACCAGTTCAGGCGGATAGCCCAAACCCTCGGAGTGGGGCATGGTCATCGCCAATCCCGAGCTTTGTTTGCCCAGATCCAATGCAATTGCATGACCTGCGGGCACCCAAAGGAGGTTGTGCATCCCAAGGCCGCGCCGCTGGCCATCCAATGTGCCTCGGCCTTGCCCCCGCGTGATCCAAATCAAAAGATCAAACGGATAATCGTGCAACATTTCCATACGCCACGCCGCACCCCGGAAAAACTGGGCAAGGGTTCTTACCTTGGGCACGCTGTGTGACTTGCTGTCGGAGGGCATCTTTTTCTCATTTTGGCCGATTTGGCCGAAATGCGATAAATATTCGAAAAGATCAATAATAATCCGAAGGGATAGGCGCGATTATGTTCTAAAAGGATAAGCAGTGACGGCGCGTTTAATCGTCAGGGTGCCACTTTTTCCACCCCTGCATCCGGGCGCGGAACCATGTGCGTTGACGTTTTGCAAATTGGCGCGTGGCCACCGTGGCGCGGTGTTGGGCCTCATCCAAGGTGAGCTGGCCTTGCAGATGGGCAATCAGCTCTGGTGCGCCGATTGCTTTGGCAGAGAGATGCGCGGGCGACCAGCTTGAGAGGTTCTCGCGCGCTTCCTCCAGCGCGCCTTGGCGCAGCATTTGGTCAAAACGCGTCTCGATCCGGGCATTGAGCCAGTCCACGCCGGCTTCCACCACAAGGGGCTGCACCATGTCCAAGCCAAGGCGCGGTGGCGGGGTTTCGGCCTGCCACAGGGCAATGCCCCGGCCTGTGGCGCGCTGCACTTCCCATGCGCGCTGGACCCGCGCTCGGTTGTTGAGGTCGATCTTGGAGGCGCTGACGCGATCAAGCCCGGCGATGAGATCGGCAAGCGGCAGCGCATCTGCCTCGGCGCGCGTTTCGGCAGGTGTGGCGGGGATTTGTGCCAATCCTTCGGTGAGAGCCGAAAAATAAAGCCCGGTTCCACCGACGATGACAGGGCGTTCCCCGCGTTGCAAGATGGGCTCCAGATCGCGCAACCAATGACCGACCGAATAGGGCGCGCTGCCGGAAACATGGCCATAAAGCGCATGGGGATGCGCCGCTTCTTCTGTCACGGATGGTCGCGCAGTCAGGACCCGCCAATTCGTAAATACTTGAATTGCATCAGCATTTACAATCACGCCGCCCTGTGCGGCAACGATCTCGACCGCCAGCGCCGATTTGCCCGACGCCGTTGGGCCAGCAATCAAGACGGGGCGCTCGGGCGAGAGCGTGGCGAGGAGGGCGGCAATTTTCATGGCAGCGGGTTTAGCCTTTGACGATAGGGAAGGCGAGACGTGGATTGAACCCGGGCGCGGTTTCGTTCATTTTAACGCCAATCTGCAAATGAAGGAATAAACCATGCCTGACACCGCGCCTCAGACCAAATTTCGCCGCGTAATGCTTAAGATTTCCGGTGAGGCGTTGATGGGAGATCAGGGATTCGGCCTGCATCCCCCGACAGTCGAGCGGATCGCCCGCGAGGTGCAGTCGGTGCATAACATGGGTGTCGAGATTTGCATGGTGATCGGCGGCGGCAATATTTTCCGCGGTCTGCAAGGCTCGGCACAGGGGATGGAGCGCACCACCGCCGATTACATGGGCATGCTGGCCACAGTGATGAACGCGCTTGGGATGCAGGCGGCGTTGGAAAGCCTTGGGGTCTATACGCGGGTGATTTCGGCCATTCCGATGGATCAGGTCTGCGAGCCCTATATTCGCCGTCGCGCCGTTCGTCATTTGGAGAAGAAGCGCGTTTGTATTTTTGCGGCGGGCACCGGAAACCCCTATTTCACCACCGACACAGCCGCCGCGCTGCGCGCCTCCGAGATGGCGTGCGAAGCGATTTTCATGGGCAAGCAAGTGGACGGGATCTATGACAGCGATCCCAAGACCAACCCGAATGCCAAGCGCTACGATCGGGTGAGCTATGATGAGGTGCTGCGCCAGAACCTCAAGGTGATGGATGCCTCTGCCATTGCCTTGGCGCGCGACAATAATATGCCGCTGGTGGTGTTCAGTCTGGACGAGCCGGGCGGGTTTAGAGGTATCCTCGCAGGCGAGGGTACCTATACAACCGTGCACCGCTAAGGCTAGAAGGGCGCAATTCGCCCGACGACGAGCAGAAGGAACCGCAAGATGTCCGACGATATTGAGATTGATACCGACGATCTGGAGCGCCGCATGGAAGGCGCCATGAATGCGCTGAAGGTGGAGTTTGCGTCGCTCCGCACCGGGCGCGCCTCTGGCTCGATGCTGGAGCCCATTCAAGTTGAAGCCTATGGCCAGATGACCCCGATCAACCAATTGGGCACCGTCAACGTGCCCGAGCCGCGGATGGTTACCATCAATATCTGGGATAAGGCGATGGTGGTTCATGTGGAAAAATCCATTCGTAACAGTGGATTGGGAATCAATCCTCAACTAAACGGCACGATTATCATGCTGCCAATCCCAGAGCTGAACGAAGAGCGCCGCCGCGAGCTGACGCGTGTTGCCGCGCAATATGCTGAACATGCCCGTGTGGCGATCCGCAATGTGCGGCGCGATGGCATGGACCAGATCAAGAAAGCCAAGGGCAACGGCATGTCCGAGGACGATCAGAAATTCTGGGAAACGGCTGTGCAAGAATTGACCGATAAATTTATTAAAAACGTTGATGGCGCGTTGGAAGGCAAGCAAGCCGAAATCATGCAGGTCTGACGCGGCCAAGGGGAGGGCGCGGATATGGCGGTTATTTTGCCACTGAGCGCAGATGTGAAAACAGGGGCGGATATGCCCGCAAACGCCGAGCATCCCGGTGCGCCACGCCACGTGGCGATCATCATGGATGGCAATGGCCGGTGGGCAACCATGCGCGGGCGACCGCGGTTGTTTGGCCATCACGCCGGCGCAAAGCGGGTGCGTGAAATCGTGCGTGCCTGCCCGGATGTCGGCGTGAAATACCTCACGATATTTGCATTTTCGACAGAGAATTGGAAACGCACTCAGGTAGAAGTGGCCGGGTTGATGAGCCTGTTTCGCCGCTACATCACGCGAGAGGCACGCGATTTGCTGGCCGAAGGGGTGCGGGTGCGGTTTATCGGGGATCGGGTGCGGCTTGATACAAAGCTGCAAAAGCTGATGGATGAGCTGGAATCACTGACCAAGGCCAATGAGAAGGTGCATCTGACCATCGCCATCAATTACGGCGGTCGCGACGAGGTGGCGCGCGCGACCAAACGCTTGGCGGAAGACGTCGCAGCGGGGCGGCTTGACCCGGCCGCGGTGAACGAGGAAACGCTGCCAAGATACCTTGATACTTGCGTGCTGCCAGACCCGGACCTTGTGATCCGAACCTCTGGCGAGGCGCGCATTTCCAACTTCCTGCTCTGGCAATCGGCCTATGCGGAATATGAGTTTATCGATACGCTATGGCCCGATTTCACTCGCGAAATCTTTGTTCCTCTGGTGGAACGCTATGCCGGGCGCGACCGTCGTTTTGGTGGGGTGAAACCATGAGCGAGGGCAAGGCGGATACCAAAGGCAAATGGGCGGATCTGGGCCCGCGCGTGATCAGTGCCGTGGTATTGGTCGCTGTGGGAGCCTTCGAGATTCAATTCGGTGGGCATGGGTTTCACGTGCTGGTGGCGGTGATTTGTGGCGCAATGGCGTGGGAATTGCTGCGAATGGCCTCGCCCGAGCAGCGGAATTTGGCGTTTTGGTTGGCGCTTGCGGTCAGTTTTGCTGTGATGGCAACGGCCTATTTGCCCCGCGGCCTGTCGCTGCCGCTGTTGTTTTTGCCTGTCATGGCGGGCATCGCACTTTTGGCGCGGCGCCGCACGATTTGGGTGTTTTATGCGCCCGTCATCCTGCTGGCGGGGCTGTCATTGATGATCTTGCGCGACACGTTTGGGGCGCGCTGGATGCTTTGGCTGGTGCTGATCGTCGTGGCCTCTGATGTCTTGGGCTATTTCGCAGGACGGCTCATTGGGGGGCCAAAATTCTGGCCCAGCATCAGCCCGAAAAAAACGTGGTCTGGCACGATTGCGGGCTGGATTGGTGCAGCACTGGTTGGGCTGGCCTTTATGGGGGCCGATGGGGCAGGGATTGGGATTGTTGGCGTCTCGATCATGTTGGCGATGGCCGCCCAGATGGGGGATATCGCCGAAAGTGCGATCAAGCGAAAACTGGGCGTCAAAGACAGTTCACATCTGATCCCCGGCCATGGCGGCGTGATGGATCGGTTTGACGGCATGGTGGGGGCGGCGGTGCTGTTGCTGGTGGCCGGGCCTGTGGCGGGTGTGCCGCCGGGGCTTTCATGAGGCGAGTTTCAATTTTCGGAGCCACTGGGTCGATTGGTCAAAACACCATCGATTTGATCGCCCGCGCGCCGGAGGCCTATCAGGTCGTGGCGCTGACGGGGGGGCAAAACGTGGCGCAGCTGGCCCGCGATGCGCGCGCGCTTGGGGCCGAAGTGGCCGTGGTCGCGGATGAAGCGTGCCTGCCAGATTTGCGCGCCGCCTTGGCGGGCTCGGGCGTAGAGGCGGCGGCGGGCCCGACTGCGCTGCTTGAGGCGGCTGCACGGCCTGCCGATTGGGTGATGTCGGCGATTGTCGGGGCCGCAGGGCTTGCACCGGGATTGGCCGCATTGGAAGCGGGCGCAACGCTGGCTTTGGCCAATAAGGAAAGCATGGTCTGCGCGGGGCCTTTGATGCTGGCCACGGCTGCGGCGCATGGGGGGCGGCTTTTGCCTGTCGACAGCGAGCATTCGGCGGTGTTTCAGGCCTTGGTGGGCGAAGATATTGCATCGGTCGAGCGGGTGATCATCACGGCCTCTGGCGGTGCATTTCGCGATTGGCCCCTAGAGCGGCTGGCCACGGCGACGCTGGCAGAGGCGTCGAGCCATCCCAATTGGGCGATGGGGCAACGCATCACGATTGATTCGGCCTCAATGTTCAACAAGGCTCTGGAACTTATTGAAACACGTGAGTTTTTTGGAATCGATCCAGCGCAGATCGAAGTCTTGGTTCACCCTGAATCGCTGGTCCATGCCTTGGTCGGCTTTCGCGATGGGGCCTTGATGGCCCATGTCGGGCCCGCAGATATGCGCCATGCTATCGGCTTTGCCCTGCATTGGCCCGAGCGCCGCGAGCTGCCTGTCGAGCGTCTGGATCTGGCGCGAATTGGTGCGCTCAGCTTCAAAGCGCCTGATGAGGCGCGCTATCCCGCGCTCCGGCTGGCCCGCGAGGTGATGGCGCAGCGCGGTCTGGCGGGGGCTGCGTTTAACGCCGCCAAAGAGCGCGCATTGGATCATTTTATCGCCGGGCGACTGGGATTTCTCGATATGGCGCGGCTTGTCGAAGCGGTGCTTGACGCGATGGTGAGCGAAAGCGGCCTTCTTTCGGCCCCGATCACCCTTGATAACGTGCAAGCAGTGGACCACCTTGCACGCAGACATGCCGATGATCTGCGCGCGCATCACAGCGCTGCCTGACGTTGACAGCGGCCAGATAAAAGAACGGATGTAGACTTGGATATTTTGGCACTTTTGCCCGCGTTTGGTGGGGTTTTGTGGACGATTATCGCTTTTGTGATCGCCCTGTCGGTGATCGTGGCGATCCATGAATATGGCCATTACATTGTCGGGCGCTGGTCGGGCATTCATGCAGAAGTGTTTTCACTCGGGTTTGGCCCGGTGCTTTGGTCGCGGATGGACGGGCGCGGCACCAAATGGCAAATCGCGCTGCTGCCTTTTGGCGGCTACGTGAAATTTTTGGGCGATGCCAATGCCGCCAGCGCGCCCGATGGCGAGGCCGTTGCGGGCATGACGGCGGCAGACCGCCGTCGCACGATGCTAGGCGCGCCGCTTTGGGCGCGTACGGCAACGGTGGCTGCGGGTCCGATCTTTAATTTCGTGCTGTCCATTGGGATTTTCAGCGCCATCGCGATGAGCCAAGGCAGCGTGCGCGTGCCGTTGACGGTGGGCGAGATGGCGGCAATTCCTACGGTCCATGACCTGCGGGCAGGCGATGAGGTGGTGGCTATCAACGGGGTGGCGCTGCCCGATTATCATGATCCCGCCTTTAACAAGGTGATTGCTGATTTGCCGCGCATCACGACGCTGCCGTGGACCGTGCGGCGCGATGGGGCGGAAATCGCCGTGACAGGCCCGTATCCCATGCCGCCTTTGGTGCATCAGCTCTCCCCGCAATCTGCCGCAGTGGCGATCGAGATGAAGCCGGGCGATGTGATCACTGCGATTGACGGGGGGGCGATTGCGTCTTTTGCCGAGTTGAAAGAGGCCGTAGAGCGCGCCGAGGGGCGGCCCTTGCTGCTGACAGTCTGGCGTGACGGGGCAGAGATGGAATTTGCCCTTGTGCCAAAGCGGGTGGATGAGCCCCAAGCCGGGGGCGGGTTCCGCACCTCTTGGCGCATTGGCATCATGGGGGGGATGGTGTTCACCCCGGCGGCGGATTGGGCCGGACCCCGGCAGGCGTTGATGGCCGGTGTGGCGGGCACATGGGAGATCATGCGCGGCTCGGTTTCTGGGCTATGGCATATGGTGACGGGGGCGATTTCCTCGTGCAATATGTCTGGTCCCTTGGGAATTGCCGAGGTTTCCGGCCAGATGGCGGCGCAGGGGCCCACAAACTTCATCTATTTCATCGGGGTGCTTTCGGCTGCGGTTGGGCTTTTAAATCTTTTCCCGGTGCCTGTGCTGGATGGCGGTCATCTGGTGTTTTACGCTTATGAAGCAGTCACCGGGCGCGCGCCGGGCGAGCGGGCGCTTCAGATATTGATGACCTTGGGCCTGACCCTGATCTTGTCGATGATGCTTTTCGCGCTCTTCAACGATATTTTCTGCCCATAACCAATCAACAAAACCAATCCGAAGGGGTGGAAAATTAACCATTTGTGCCGATTGCCAAAATTTGGCCGCAATCTGTGTGTAATTCCAGTTTCGAGAGAGAAGAAACGGAAGGAAAACAGATGCAGACCCTTCAACATGGTGCGCGCGGCCTTGGGCTTTTGGTGACGTTGAATGTCGATCGTTTTTTGTTTGTCGGCACGATCGCACTCACTTTGGCCCTCGTGTCTTGGGTGAGCTTGGTCTGATGCAGACCCTTCTGCTTGTGCCGTATCGCGGCTGAGCCACAACAGACGCCCGCAGATTTCACGCTGCGGGCGTTTGGCGTTTTGACAAGCCCGCTTGTGCGGAGTAATCCCTGTGGGGATAGATTTCTGCTTGGGATTGGGAAAATGCACTTCGAACATCGAGCGCCTGCCAGCGCTCGCGCCGATCGGCGCAAGCCTCTCCGCCGCGGTGGAGCAGCACTTTTCCTTTTGCTTTCAACGGCAATTGTTGCTGCGCCCCTGTCTGTCGAAGCCCAAAACTTCCGCTTCGATACGGTTAAAATCGAAGGAAACCAGCGCGTCGAGCAGGGGGCGATCCTGGGCTATGCGGGAATCGCCCGTGGCGAGAGCATCACGCCGGGCCAATTGAACGACGCCTATCAGAAAATTGTGGCCTCGGGCCTGTTTGAAAGCGTGGAAATCGAACCACGTGGCGGCACGCTGGTGATCACGGTCAAGGAATATCCGACGATCAATCGCATCTCCATTGAGGGCAATCGCCGCCTCAAGGATGACGCCTTGATTGCGACTGTGCAGTCCAAGGAGCGCTTTGTTTACAGCCCTAACCAAGCCGAGCGCGACGCGGCAGAGATTGCCAATCAATATAATGCCTCGGGCCGGGTCGCGGCGCGGGTCACACCAAAAATCATCCGCCGCTCGGACAATCGTGTCGATCTGGTGTTTGAAGTGTTTGAAGGTGGCTTGGCCGAGATTGAACGGCTGGGGTTTGTTGGCAACCGCATCTATTCGGACGGCCGCTTGCGCCGGGTGCTGGAAACCAAACAGGCCGGCCTGCTTCGCGCCTTGATCAAGCGCGACACATTCATCGAAGACCGCATCGAATTCGACAAACAAGTGCTGCGCGATTTCTATCTGAGCCGCGGCTATGTCGATTTCCGCACGCTCTCGGTCAATGCAGAGATCGCCGAGGAGCGTGACGGATATTTCATCACGTTCAACGTGGAAGAAGGTCAACAGTTCCGCTTTGGTGCCACGCCTGTGACGTCAGACCTGGCCGAAGTTGATGTGGAGCTGTTTCAGAACGCATTGAAAGTGCACACGGGCAAAGTCTATTCGCCCAGCCTTGTTGAAAATGACATTGCGCGACTGGAATCGCTGGCGATCCGGCAGGGGCTGGATTTTGTGCGCGTCGAGCCGCGCGTCACCCGCAATGACCGCGATCTGACGCTGGATGTGGAATATGCGCTGGTCAAAGGTGATCGCGTATTCGTCGAGCGGATCGATATTGAAGGGAATACCACGACCTTGGATCAGGTGGTGCGCCGCCAGTTCCGCGTGTCCGAGGGCGATGCCTTCAATCCGCGCGAAATTCGCGAAGCGGCGGAACGCATCCGCGCGCTTGGGTATTTCGAGAAAGCCGAAGTGAATGCGCGCGAAGGCTCCGCCCCCGGTCAGGTGATCGTGGATGTGGAAGTCGAAGAAACCACCACGGGCTCACTGTCGTTTGGCGGCACCTATTCCACCAACGCAGGCTTTGGCTTGCTGATCCAATTCCGCGAAACAAACTTCCTTGGCCGTGGCCAACAGCTCAATCTCTCGATTTCCGGCGCAACCGATAACCAAGTCTATGGTTTGAAATTCACCGAACCTGCGCTTTTGGGTCGGGATGTAGAATTTGACCTCGACGTTGGCTATCGCGAGTCCGTCAACAGTTTCGCCAACTTCAACACCCAGCAAGTGAACCTGCAGCCGGGGATTTCCTTCCCTATCAGCGAGAATGGTCGCTTTGGGGTCTATGTTTTTGGCGAACAAGTAAAAATGACCAATTCCGGCGCCCTGACAGGGGCTTTGGTTGCCGCAGAAATCGCCAGAGGGTCGGTTTCCAATGCGGGTCTGGGATATACCTATTCCTTCGACAATCGCCGCACCGGGCTGGATACGAATAATATCATGCTCTTCGAGTTTGGCCAAAAAATCGCCTTTGGCGGCGATAGCCAATACATCAAGTCTACGGCCAAGGGCATCGCTCAGACCAAAGTGCTGAACGAAGAAGTCACGCTGCGCGCCACGGTTGAGGGCGGGGTTCTCAGCTATTCCAAAGGCTCATCGCGCTCGGTGGATCGCTTCCAGATCGGATCTGAATTGATCCGTGGCTTCACCCCGGACGGGATCGGCCCGCGTGAGGTTGTGGCGGGGGTTTCCAACGATTCTTTGGGCGGTAAATTCTTTGCCGTGGCACGGTTTGAGGCGGAATTCCCCTTGGGATTGCCAGAAGAATACGGCGTTTCCGGTGGCCTGTTCTACGATATGGGCTCGGTTTGGGGGCTCGACCAGACCAATGCCAACACGCTTTATGATGGGTTCAGCCTGCGCCACAGTATTGGCGCGTCGGTATTCTGGACGACGCCTTTGGGGCCATTGCGTTTCAACTGGGCCAAGCCGTTGAGAAAAGAAGCCTTCGACGAAGCGCAAACTTTCAACGTCACGATTTCCACTAAGTTCTGATGCAGAACTCACTGACACATGGATTAAGGGCTGCGGCAGGCGCTGTGGCCCTTTGCCTTGCCATGATGACGCCTGTCATCGCGCAAACCACGCAGGTTATTTTGACTGTCGATAGCGAAGCACTTTTTGTGCAGAGTGCATTTGGCAAACGGGTTGCACGCGACCTCGAGGTCAGCGGACAGGCGCTTGAGGCGGAAAACCGCCAGATCGAAGCCGATTTGCAAGCCGAAGAGCAAGATCTCACCACGCGCCGCTCCGCAATGACCCCAGAGGCGTTTCGGGCGCTGGCCGATGCGTTCGACACCAAGGTGCAGCGCGTGCGCTCCGAGCAAAACGCCAAAGCCCGCAGCCTTCAGCAATTGGCCGATGAGCAACGTGGCCAATTTCTGGGTGTCGCGGGGGGGGTGCTGGAGGCGCTGATGATCGAGGTGGGGGCAACGGTGGTGCTGGATCGCCGCCAAGTTTTCCTCTCGGCTCGGGCCATCGACATCACGGAGACAGCCATCAGCCGGATTGATGCCGCGATTGGCGCGGGAACCATTGTGCCCTCGCCACAAGCCCCTCTTCCGACGCCAGAGACCGCACCTGAAGCCGCACCCGAAACCGCGCCCGAAACCGCACCTGTGCCGCCGTCGCCCTCGCGCGAGTAAGTCCCGTTGCGCTTGCCCCTGTTGGGGCGAGTTGCTACTGCTGATCTCAGCACGGGCGCAGACCCGAATGAGATACCGAAAGGGACAGCCATGGCCGCAGACGCACCGATGTTGAAAACCGCCGATATTCAACTGATTCAACGGATCCTGCCGCATCGCTACCCGTTCTTGCTGGTGGACCGCGTGGTCGAGATCGACGGAACCCAATCTGCGATCGGCCTCAAGAATGTCTCGATGAATGAACCGCATTTTCAGGGCCATTTCCCCGGCACGCCCATCATGCCCGGCGTGACGATCATCGAAGCGATGGCACAGACTGCGGCGGTGATGGTGGGGGTGGCGCTCGACTTGGCAGACAAAGAGATGCTGATCTATTTCATGGCCATTGATGCCGCGAAATTCCGCCGCAAAGTGGTGCCCGGCGATCAGTTGCGGATGGAGGTAACCACCTTGCGCGGCAAGGCTGGTGCCAAGGTTTGGCGCTTTAAAGGCGTGGCGACGGTGGATGGCGAAATGGCGGCGGAATGCGAATTCACCGCCATGATGGACCTGCCGAAGGAGGCCTGACGTGTCACAAACACAGATCCACCCTTCCGCGGTCATCGAGCCGGGTGCGGAATTGGGGCAGGGGGTCCAGATCGGGCCCTTCTGTCATATCGGCCCAAGTGTCAAAATCGGCGATGGCTCGGTGCTCAAGAGCCATGTGGTCGTGACAGGCGACACCGAACTGGGGGCGGATAACACGATATTCTCTTTCGCGGTGATTGGCGAAATTCCGCAGGACAAGAAATTCTCCGGCGAAGAGACCAAGCTTGTCATTGGGGATCGTAACCGTATCCGCGAACATGTGACGATGAACCCCGGCACCGAAGGTGGCGGCGGCGTGACCCGGATTGAGCATGACAATCTTTTCATGGCGGGCTGTCATGTGGCCCATGATGTCATGATCGCCAACCGGGTGATTTTGGTCAATCACGTGGCGGTGGCCGGTCATTGCATCATCGAAGATGACGTGATCGTCGGCGGCTTGTCGGGGGTGCATCAATTCGTCCGCATCGGGCGCGGCTCAATCATTGGTGCTTTGACGATGGTCACCAATGACGTGATCCCCTACGGCCTTGTTCAGGCCCCGCGTGGCAAGCTGGAAGGGCTCAATCTGGTGGGGCTCAAGCGGCGCGGTGTCCCGCGTGGCGACATCACTGCCCTGCGCGCTGCGTTTCAGGCTTTGGCGCAAGGCGAAGGCCCCTTTATGGAGCGCGCCCGCAAACTCGGCACTGAAACCGACAGCGATTATGTGCGCCAGATTGTGGATTTCGTGCTCGCTGATAGCGATCGCTCCTTCCTCACCCCTGGCGGGTGATTTTACCGATGACGGGCCAGATCGCGGGCAACACGGATCGCGTGGCGCTGATTGCAGGGCGGGGCCGCTTGCCCGAACTGGTGGACGCGGCGCTACGCATCTCTGGAAACCCGCCCTTGATTGCGGCCTTGGCCGATAACGCGCCTGAAACCCTTCGTCCCACCTTGGTCTTTCGCCTTGAAACCCTTGGCAGTTTTCTGGCCGAGCTGCATCGCGCCGGTGTCGGCACGCTGTGCATGGCGGGTGCCATTGGCCGTCCGCAAGTTGACGCAGCGCGGATTGACGCGGCCACACGCCCTATGGTGCCGCGATTGATGCAGGCCTTGGCCTTGGGCGATGACGGCGCGCTCCGCATTGTGATGGCCTTGTTCGAAGAAGCGGGCTTTGCCCTGCGCGCGGCACATGAAATCTGCCCCGATCTCTTGATGCCCGAAGCGGTGCTCACCCAAGCGGCACCACGCTCTGGCGATGAAGCGCTGGCTGATCTCGGGCGCGCAACGCTGGCGGAAATGGGCGCGCGCGATCAAGGTCAGGCCTGTGTGATCCGCCAAGGCCGGGTTGTTGCCCGCGAAGATGCGCGTGGCACCGATGCGATGCTGGCCGATCTCGCGGCACCATCGGGGCAGCGGATGACAGGGCAGGGCGGAATTCTCTACAAAGGCCCTAAACCGGGGCAAGACACGCGCGCCGATCTGCCCACGATTGGTTTAGAAACCGCGCGTGGGGCGGTGCGTGCCGGGCTGTCTGGCATCGTGTTGCAAGCGGGCCAAGTCTTTACGCTGGAGCGTGCCGAATTGCTGGCTCAGCTTGACGCGGCGGGATTGTTCCTCTGGGGGCGGCGATGAAGATTTATCTGATTGCCGGCGAGGCCTCGGGCGACAGGCTTGGGGCGGCCTTGATGGCGGGCCTGCGCCAAATCCGCTCTGACCTGCAATTTCATGGGGTCGCGGGGCCGTTGATGCAGGCCGAGGGCATGACCAGCCTCTTTCCCATGGAAGAGCTGTCGATCATGGGCTTGGCCGAGATCTTGCCCAAATATTTTGACCTCAAACGCCGCATTCGCGAAACAGCCTCAGATGTTGTGCATGTGGCGCCGGATGTGTTGATCACCATCGACAGCCCGGATTTTTGTCTGCGCGTGGCAAAGCTGGTGAAGGCGCAATGCCCAATTCGCACGGTGCATTACGTGGCGCCCTCGGTATGGGCATGGCGGCCGGGACGGGCTGCAAAAATGGCGCGCGTGATCGATCATGTGCTCGCCCTGCTGCCCTTTGAACCGCCCTATATGGAGCGCGCGGGCATGGCCTGCGATTTCGTGGGCCATCCGGTGACGACCGAGCCTTTGGCAACCCCGGCGGAACGTGCGGCGTTTCGCGCGTCGCTTGGCCTGCCGTCGGCCCATGATCCGGCCGCGCCGCTGATCCTTGCCTTGCCCGGTTCGCGGCGGGGCGAAGTCACACGTCTCGCACCGATTTTTGGCGCGGCGCTCCGCCCGGTTTTGGCGCAAAAGCCCGCGGCGCAAGTGGTCATCCCCACCACGCGCAATGTCACAGATCTGGTCCAAAACCTTACGCAGGATTGGCCCGTGACGCCGCTGATCCTTGATCCGCGTCAAAGTGAATTGGCAGCGTATCTCGCGCAAAAACGGGCAAGTTTTGCCGCAGCAGACGTGGCCTTGGCCGCATCCGGCACCGTCAGCCTTGAACTGGCCGCCAATGCAACGCCGATGGTCATTGCTTATGACATGGCGTGGCTCTCGCGTCAGATCATTCCAAGGATGCTGAAAATCGACACTGTCACCTTGGTCAATCTTGTGGCTGAAAGCCGGACTGTTCCCGAGTTTATCGGCCCAGCCTGCAAACCCGCGCCCATTGGTCAGGCTTTGCTCGACACGCTGGCCCATCCCGAAGGCCAAGAGGCTGCGATGACCTCAACGATGGTGCGTCTTGGCCGAGGGGGGCTTGCGCCCGGCCTGCGGGCGGCACAAGCGGTGCTGAGCCGTCTCGACGCCTGAGTTAGCCCTTGTATATCCAGCCACCGCCCAAAACTCGGCTAGAACCCGTCTCATAAAATACACAAGCCTGCCCTGGGCTCACGCCTTCTTCAGGTGAAAACAGCTCGATCTCCGCCGTTGTCGGCGAAAGTGGCCGTAAAATCGCTTCTTGTGGCGGGCGCGTCGAGCGGATTTTCACCGAAATATGCCATTCCTTGGCACTGTCGAAGGCCGCATCGCCCAGCCAATTGATCTCGCGGATCGGAATCACCCGGGTGGCAAGCAATTCGCGCGGCCCCACGATCACTCGCCGCGTCTCAACATCAAGCCGTACCACAAACAGCGGGTCGGCATGGCCGGAAATCCCCAAGCCGCGACGCTGTCCAATGGTGTAATGGATCACACCGGGATGTGTGCCCAAAACCGTGCCATCCGCATGCACGATCTCTCCCGGCTCCGCCGCACCCGGACGCAGCTTTTCGATGACGGCTGCGTAATTGCCGTTGGGAACAAAGCAAATATCTTGACTGTCGGGCTTGTCGGCAACCGCCAGCCCATAGCGTGCCGCCAGCGCGCGGGTCTCTCCTTTGGTCGGCAAATGGCCCAAGGGGAATCGCAAATAATCAAGTTGCTCGGGGGTGGTCGAGAAGAGAAAATAGCTTTGGTCGCGGTTCGCATCTGCTGCACAATGCAATTCCGGCCCCAGCGCGCCCATCTTGCGCTGAATGTAATGGCCCGTTGCCATGCAATCGGCATCAAGGTCTTTCGCGGTTTCAAGCAAGTCCTTGAACTTCACCCGTTCATTGCAACGAATACAGGGCACAGGCGTCGCACCCGCGAGGTAGCTGTCGGCAAATTCGTCGATCACCGCTTCGCGAAAGGTGTTCTCATAATCCAGCACATAGTGGGGAAACCCCATCGTTTCAGCGACCCGGCGCGCGTCATGAATGTCTAGCCCAGCACAGCAGGCACCCTTCTTCGCCAAGGCCGCTCCATGGTCGTAAAGTTGCAGCGTGACGCCGACCACGTCATAGCCTTCTTCCTTCAACATTGCGGCAACCACTGACGAATCAACTCCTCCAGACATCGCAACAACCACCCGTGTTTCCGAGGGTGGCTTTGGAAATCCCAAAGAATTCAATTCATTAGACTTATCGAGTGCCATCGCGCTGCTCCTGCAAGATGTGGCAGAATATAGGAAAATCCTAACTATCCTCAAGGCCGGGTTTCACCTCTCCTTAAACCTCTGGGTCTCATGGTCTCGACACAGTTGCGTTGAGAAGGGCAATGAGATGTTTTTGAGAAAAGTAGAGGGGCGGCGCGCCGTGACGCTGCCGGACGGGCGGGTGTTTTCCCGTTCCGATCTTCCGCCTGTCACCACCGAACGCTGGGTCGCCTCGCGCAAGGCTGCGGTCGTGCGGGGGGTGGCCTATGGCGTGGTCACGCGCGAGGAAGTGCTCGAGCGGTATGGCCTTTCCGCCGAGGAATTCGATGGCTGGGTCAAGGCAATCGCACAGGGTGGCCCAAAGGCGCTGCGCGCCACTGTCCGTCATGCACTAGACAACCTTAGCGATAATAGATAAAAAATTTATCGTGGTTAACTTGTAGTTAACTTTTTTGCGTCAAAGCTAAGATGTCCAAGCTATCCGGAGAAAAGCCATGCGCGTTCTGCTCGTCGAAGACGATCCTGCCACGTCCAAAAGCATTGAATTGATGCTCTCCCATGCCAACCTCAATGTCTATACCACGGACTTGGGCGAGGAAGGGATCGATCTGGCCAAGCTATATGATTATGATCTGATCCTGCTCGATCTGGGTTTGCCAGATATGAATGGCCATGAAGTGCTGCGGCAATTACGCGTTGCCCGCATTGATACGCCGATCCTCATCCTCTCAGGCGCTGACGATAATGAGAATAAAATCAAGGGCTTTGGATATGGGGCCGATGATTATCTGACCAAACCCTTCCATCGCGAAGAATTGGTGGCGCGTATTCACGCGATCATTCGCCGCTCCAAGGGGCATTCCCAATCCGTCATCCGCACCGGCATGATCAACGTCAATCTCGACGCCAAAACCGTGGATGTCGGCGGCAAAACGGTCCATCTGACGGGTAAAGAATACCAAATGCTGGAACTGCTGTCGCTGCGGAAGGGCACCACGCTGACCAAGGAGATGTTCCTCAATCATCTCTATGGCGGGATGGATGCAAATTTAACCCAATAAAATAAGGGCTTCAGAAACCCATTTAAGGCAATTTCACTGCACATATTGCACACGGGCTGCACACGAGTTACACAAGGGCTGTATTAAAAGCACATAACTGAGTGAGCACAGAACGCACATGGCCACGCCGACACACACCCCCGACGATACCGCCAAGGCTAAGGCGATCTTTGATGATCTGTATCACACCTTTTTCAATCTCCCTCACGTTGGCTGGGTAGGGAAGCACCGGTCGTTTGAAACGATGGTCGAGAACCTGCCTTACCCGTTGTTTGTGTTCTGGGAGATCGTGGGTATCACGCCAGCCGCCCTCGATCACATTAGCACCACAGGCAGCACGAAAGGTATCCAGCGGGCGCATGACATCGGGCGGCGTGAGCGCGGCGCGGCTTTGTTTGACCGTGCTGAACCCATGCCCGACGCCTATGACTTTTTCTACGCACACGACAAAACTATCCTGACCACCAAGGGCGAGAACGACCTCGACGATTTTGACCGATCCGCCGTGATCCCGATCTGCAATTCACACTTTGGCCGCCACACTTATGCTGTCCCCTCGACCAAACGGGTGATCGCGTACTTGGCCGAGGTTCGCGCCGCCGCCATGAACAGCGTGATCTGATATGGCCAGCATTTCAAAACTACCGTCGGGCAAGTTCCGTGTGCAGGTCCGCGTTGACGGCCAATATCGGGGGCGCAGCTTCTCATCAAAGCGTGACGCGCAGGATTGGGCCAACGCCACAGAGGTGCAGCTGAAGCAACGCTCGGCCACAGGTGTTGTGCAGCCCAGCGCCAGCGTCTCACTGAAAGACGCCATTGAGGCCTACCTGCTTGCGGTGCAAATCAAGCCAGCCAACCAAGCCAGCCTGCGTGCCTTTGGGCGTGACGTTGGCAACATAGCCTTGCGTGACCTCAACAGCGCAACGATTCAGGCTTGGATTGATGAGCGCCTCAAGACCGTCCAAGGCCAAACCGTTGCGCATAACCTTGGCCTCATCAGCGGCCTGCTAAAGTGGCTGCGCTACACCAAGCACATTGACGTTGACCCCACGCTACCAAAGCACGCCAGAGCCAGCCTGAGCGCCGCTAAGGTGCAGACAATGAGCCAAGAGCGAGACAGATACATCACCGACTCGGAGATTGAACGGATGCGCGCCACATTTGCGGCGCAGTCAAAGCTAAAGCTGCCGATGGCCGACCTGATGGACTTCGCGCTGGCGACAGGAATGCGCCTCGGCGAGATATGCCGCATTGCCCACGAAGACCTATCCCACAACGAGCGCACCATCCTGATCCACGACAGGAAAGATCCGAAACGCAAAATGGGAAACCACATGCGCGTGCCGCTGTCATCCAAAGCGATGGCTATCGTTGAGCGCCAGCCAAGCCGGGCAGGGCGTATATTCCCATTCACGCAAAACAGCGTAAGTGCTGCCTGGATAGCGGCGCGCGGTATTGCTGACATTGATGACGTCACATTCCACGATTTGCGCCATCGCGCCATCACAGACCTGTTTGCTCGTGGGCTTACGATTGAGCAAGTCGCGCTCATCAGCGGGCACAAAACTTGGGCGCAGCTGCGTAGATATGTGCAGACGCAGGCACACACCTTAGTGGACCTGTTAGGATGACGGGCGCAGAGGCAGAGCGCGAACTGCGCAAGCAGGAAAATGAACGGGCAAAACGCAAAGGACCATCCACGGCAATGCTGGAGGCCGAGGTTTGGTTTTATATCGTTCAACATCATCATCCAGATATGAGCGCCAGGGCCATTGTGAAGATTTACAGTGACGAGATTGAGGCGTTGACGGGTATCGCGTCACAAAGCAGGCAGCGTGACCTTGTAAGCGCCGCTAAGAAAGGCTTGCGCGTGCACCTTGGCGCGTGGGGCGGCTTTGGCGATGAAGCTGACATTCAATTCGCTCAGGCGCTGACAGAAGCGCAGGCTGAGTATGCCAAGCACAAACGCTCGCTTTCACAGCAAGGCAAAGCTGGCGGCGGAGCAGGGCGCACGGATGAAACCAAGCTAGACCTAGCCCTGCGTGATGCGCTGGCCATTGAGAATACAAACGGAGCAACCGCTGAAGACCGTCTGGAATCAGCCAATGCGGCGTTGATTGAAGCGGGGTTTAAGCCCATTTCACTGCGCACATTGTACCGAATAAAAGAAGAATCGCGGAACCGTGCGTTTTAGTGCCACGGGAGCCAAACGGGGCCACCCTTTTCGTGTATAAGGGGGGTGTCATCTAGCAAAAGGATGACACACCATGGGCGTAGTTTTAGACGCATTTTACAAAGACCAGCGGTTGCTACCAGACAGTGAAGTCTGTGAGCTTCTGAACTGGTCAAGCGATACCCTCAAAGCAAAACGGGCGCGCAGAGAAGCGCCGCCGTCTCTCAAGATAAAAGCGATTCATCTGACCAAGTTTGATGACCTGACATCGTGGCTAACTGAGAACGCAAAGTTGATTCAGCCGGACGCGCACGCAGGCAAAGAACAAGCTGCACACGACATTCTTGCATAGAAGAAACCGCCACGCTCTGACGAAGCGCGACGGTTTCAATATGCTGTGGGAGCAATTCTGACACCCCACAATATATAGATTTACGGCGTTTTCGCAAGCTTTTGGCGGACCCATTGAGGTTCGACACATGACAAATCTATCAATTGAAGACCAAAACCAACGCAGCGGCTCCCCGTACCACCGTGGCTCAGCTGATGCTTATTATCAGCGCGGCTTCAACCCGCATTATTACACTGGGGCAGTGCAAAAAAGCCTTCGTGTGTCCCGAAAGGATATGACCCCAGCTGAAGTCGCTGAGTACCGCGAGGGCTATGATGCGCAGGTAGCCTCAGGCGAAAAGAAGGATTACGGCACCGTCGACATCCTGTGCATTGGCCTTATGGATGAGCGCGACAGAGAATTTTTTGCCCCATATGGAGCAAAGATTTTGCGTGGCGTGGCGGTCCCCAAAAAATTCACCTTAAATATGAAGGCAGCTGCACTTCTTGCCGCTCACAACTCAGATACTCCGAGCATCATTAAGGCTGTAAAGAAGCGCCGCGAGAGCTCATCCCCCGACAGCCCCGAAATATACGACATGCCTGATGGTAATGTCGTGCTGGTGATGCCCAACAATTTCGGCGCTCTTTGTGGGCCAATTGATGATGTGATGGCTGATTGGGGGACAGTGCGATGACAAACGCCCAACTCCATTCATATGCCCGCGCCGAGCGGGACGCCTATCTAACCATAGATGCGCCACGCCTGATTCCACTACTTCATCGCCACGCCAACATTGCCGGCAAAGTGCACGAGCCTGCTGCCGGAAAAGGCCACATTTGTGACGAACTGGACAATATCCCGACCGTTACAGGAATCGTGCGCAGCGACATCCAGGCCGCGCCTGGTATTATCCAGATGCCAATCGAAGGCATTACAGGCGACCTTGGCGTTGATTGGGTTGTGACCAATTTACCGTTTGATCAGCAAGACCGCCTGATGGGCCACTTGCTGAACGTCTATCCGCAGGCAAAGCACGCTTATCTAGTGCGCAGCGCCTATCTTGCGCCGGCCAAGCGCGATGGCCTCATCCACAACAACTCACGTTTCGCTGGCGAAATCAAAATCAGCAAACGGCCAAAGTGGATTGAGAACAGCAAAGGCTCCCCCGCTGTCGATTACAGCTGGATTCTGTTTGACCGCGAAGGCCGCACAGCTGCGCCCAAGCTGGCATTTGAAAACGGGCCGATCGTGGATTTCTTCGGGAGGGCAGTGTGATGGCGAAAGAAGTGATGATGGCCTACCTGGCCCACTCCAAGGTGACGCGCAAAGACACCGGAGAAAATTACAGCACAATCACCTTCAAAGATATTTCTGAGTTGTGCGAAAAACCGTCTGGCAAACCAAAGGGGGAGTCACCCGGCTTCATCCCGTCATCCTACATCGCCAGCGATGCTCGCGGGTTTGGTGTGCAAAGGGAAAAGGGGCAATTCCACGCTCTGTGCCTAGACATCGACCAGGGTATCGTCGGGTTGGAGAAGCTTACGACGGCCATCAAGAACATCTTTGGTGACGTGGCTTACATTGTTTATTCAACGTCCAGCGCCAGCAAAACCATCTTCAAATGGCGCGGGATCATTCCGCTAGGCCAGCCAATCAGTGGTGAAGACTATACCTTTGTTCAAAGAGCTTTCTTTGAGATGCTTGAGGCTGAGGGCATTGTGCCGGACTACGCTTTCGCACGCCCCGCGCAGGTAATGTATTTGCCAAACATACCGCCAGAACGACGTGACCCCGCAACAGGAGAACCGAAGTTCTATCAATACGAAAAAACGTCAGGCAAGCGCCCGGCTCGCGTGACTTTGGAGCACACCATCTACCAAAGGGCGCTGGCAATGAAGGCGGCTGAGGAAAAAGCCGAGGCTGAGGCTAAGGCAGAGCGTGAAAAGCGCGCGGCGGCACGCGCAGCAAAAGCCGCAGCTAACCCCGGCAAAGTTGAGCCAGTGGATGCTTTCAACGCCAACCACACGATTGAGCAACTGCTGGATAAATACGGCTATAAAAACCTCAATGGCTCACAGCATTGGCGAAGCCCGGCGCAGACAAGCGGTGGCTACAGCACAAAGAACTTTGGCGAGCACTGGGTGAGCCTGTCGGAGTCGGATGTGAATGCGGGCATAGGTGTGCAAAAGCAAACGCATTGCTGGGGCGATGCATTTGACCTGTTTGTGCATTATGAACACGGTGGCGACTACAAGGCCGCCGTGCGTGCATACGGGCGAGAAATTGACCCTGTATCAAGCAACATCGTTACCTGCACCAAGAGCCCGTTTGAAAGCCTGCCAAGGCCTGTTGTTGAGACGCCCGAAGCGTCCGGCACGCCCGCCATTGACGGCGAGGTTATGCCTGACTCCGAGGTAGAGCCTGACGCTGATGCGTCGCCAAACCTTGATCTCGTATTGGACAGGCACGGACGCCCAGTTCTGAACGCGCACAACATCCGCGAAATGATGGTGAAAGACCCTGCCTGGGATGGCGTACTGGCATTTGACAGCTTTGCGCAGCGCAAGATGGTGACAAAGCCAGTGCCGGGCTCAAGCGAAGCCGCTAAAGGCTTCAAAGGCCGCGAGTTTGCCGACAGTGACGCCATCGACGCCACAACGTGGTTCAACTGCAATGGTTTCCCGTCGGCAAGCAAGGGGCTCATCCAGGACGAGATGGACGCAATGTGCCGCCGCAACGTCATCAACCCGGTGAAGATGTACCTTGAAGACGTGGCCAAGAAACACCCAAACGAAGGTGACAAAACCCGTTATGATCTAGACGCGTGGGCTGTTCGGTTTCTGGGGGTTGAGCTCAAGGGCGACAATCACACAATTTACGTCCGCGAGGTCAGCCGCAAGTGGCTCATATCTGCCGTGGCCCGCGCCCTGACGCCAGGATGTAAGGCTGACAGCGTTCTGATCCTTGAGGGCAACCAAGGCCTGGGCAAGTCAAGCGCCCTGCGCATCCTTGCTGGTGATGATTGGTTTGGCGACGCATTGCCCCCCATGTCCTCAAAAGACGCGTCCGATTACATCCGTGGCAAATGGATTATTGAGATGGCGGAGCTGTCCAATATCAACAAGGCCGAGGTTGAGGTTGTGAAGGCATTTGTGTCGCGTGCCGAGGAACGGTTCCGCCCAGCATACGGGCGCAACGAGGTGACATACCCACGGGCCTGCGTCTTTGCTGGCTCAACGAACAAGTCGGATTACTTGCGTGACGAAACGGGCAACCGGCGATTCTGGCCGCTGCGCTGTGGTGCCATCGACCTGGACGGGCTGAAAGAGCACCGCGACGCGCTATGGGCCGCCGCCTATCACGCACATCAGGCCAATGAGGAATGGTGGCTTTCCGGGAAAGCTGAAGCCGTCGCCCGTGAAGAGCAAGACAAGCGACTGTCCGAGGATTTGTGGACCGATGAAATCCGCAAATACTGCGAAGGCCGCTCGGACATCTCAATCAAAGAGGTGTTGGAAGTCCTGATGCAGACGGTCGATAGGGTGGGCCGCCAAGAGCAAAACAGAGTCACGGCTGCGTTGGCCAGCCTTGGATTTGAGAAGGATGGGCGCTTCAACTCAGGGGACCAAAAAGGGCGCACCAAGTACAGCAGGAAGGGCGCGTGAAAGTGCGCTCAACTGCCGCCGCCGTGTGCGTCTGCGGCCCCAAAAAGGTGAAGCTGGTGAAGCACGGCCTATACACGACTAACGGAAAACCTAACCCCTTGATAAACAACAATATATTATTTTGGGGTAAAATGGGCAAATCGGGTGAAGCACTCAGTGAACGTCCTTCACTTTTGGGGCAATTGGTGAAGCAAGTGAAGAACGAACTATACCTGAGTGTAGCAATAACTAAGTTATTGATAAACAAGGATATTGTATTATGGGGGTGCTGGAAATGCGCTTCTCCAGAAAGTGCGAGCTGAGTCCTTCACTTGCTTCACTGCTTCACCAAAAGCGGCGGCCAAGCAGAAAACCGTGCTTCACCGCTCAAATCAATCAAACTTAACCGTCAAAAAGGAGATACCTGATGGACATCGACACAGCATTCGGAGAAGCGGAAAAGAACATGGAGTTCTACGCTGACCGCTCATTCGATTTTTGGATGAAAGCGCTCTACGGAGACAGATACATTGACCTGCCCGAGGCAGCATACCGGCAGGGTACCATCGCTGCGGCCCCGCTCATCGCCGCGCACATGCAAACCTTTGCCATTGAGGTCGGCAACGTGCTTGCCGCGTCGAAGGGGGAAAAGTGACAGCAACAGCAACGGCCCTTTGTCAGCTTTTCGCGTTATAACGCTGCTTTCTGACAGCGGGCCAATGCGCACCAACAAGACACGGCAGCCTTGGCAGGATACAATCAGTGCAACAGATGGAGGCGACGATGGATGACGATGAGCGCAACAACCTGCTGGATGACGCTGACTCCTACCTAGCCCAGGCGCTTAGCGACCTCAGCCTGGCGCACACGATGGCGCTGGAAGCTGAAGCTGAGGAGCTTTCCGCTGGCATTCATCATGCGATGACAATGCTTGAGGGGATGCTTGGCTTTGTGCCTGCACCACAGTCAACCCACGCCACAACGGCGGTTCCGCAATGAGAACGACGATGCGACGCAAGGGCTCAGGTGATGGTGGCCCACCATCAGCACACCGTGTTGCTCGGGACGCGCTGTTGGCGGAGATCAAGGCAACGCCGCTCGACGATGATGCGAGGGCAATCATCACGCGCATCGTCATGATGCCGGTGCCGACGGCTGTGGCTGATGCAAGAGCGGTGCTTGAGCGGGCGAAGCAGCAGACGTGATGGGGGCACAACCTGGGGTTGCGGGGGGGCCCAGTCAGCGGAATGCTGGGGCGTATTTACCGTCAAGGGGCCTGCAAATTCAACGCAAACCCCGAAACAGGGCCCCTTTTTTTAGCCCCATTCAATCGCTCAAATGCGCCCCAAATATACCCCGCTGAACCGGCGCTAACCTCGGCCAAACGGCGCGCCGCGCGCCGCATTTCAATCAACCTCGAACAACCTCGGTCTGATCGGCGCTGGCCTGCGCTGGCAATTCCGCCCTTCAATTTTCTGTTTTACGGGTCAAAATTGTAGCGTTATGTTATAACATACGCACCCCCGCCCGCGCGACCCTCAAGGAGGAAGATATGACACGCAAATCAAGATCAGATAGCGTCACCGCAGCAACGGATGCTTTCCGCAAGGCAGGCGCATCATTTGTTTGGCCCGTTGATACTGTTTCCAAGATGGTCGATGAGGATAAGCAGGGTCACGCGCAGCGCATTGCCGATCAGATATATCAAAGCCGAGCCGCAGCTGACTGGCGTCCATTCGATGCAACGCAGATCGCCCAGCTGTCGATTGTGACTGTTGATCTGGATATCTTGCAGACGATGATTTCGCAGACGGGTTACGTCACGCGCAAAGAAGGCAGCAAGGGTCAGCAAGTCTTAGCTCGCAATCCGCTATTGGACCCTATTGTCCAACTTCAAAACCGTCAAATCACGTTGGCAAGATCACTGGCTCTTACTGGCGCACAAACAGATGGCCGCACGGTGGCCAACGGCGCGAAGGCGCAGGCAAGTGCGCAAAGCACCATTGATGATCTGGATGACCTACTGGCGCGACCAAACTGAAGGGGGAACAAATGCAAATCAGTGAAGCCGAAGCAAAGCAAAAGGCGCTTGAAGAGGTGCTCAGGAAACTACGCCAATGAACGCACCTTCGCTTGAGCGCATCCAGGACGAGAACGCTCTGTGCAAAATGTTTGATATGGAAGCAGCAAACGACCCAGCGATGGCGCAATGTATGCGAGACCGAGGAACCAGCCTTGCGGCGGCAGTCATCCAAAGGCGCGCCTCTGACTTAATGGCGCTTTGCTTGGGCAGAAGCACTGGGAAGGCTTCTTTATCGTTAGGAGCCGCTTGCGAGCACTGGGTATGCGTCGGCTCATTTGGAAGCAGCTCCGTCCTTCCCAAGGCATAAGTGTCAGTTTTAGCGGCTGTAACGTTAGCAACTTCCGCAGACTCAATTCTTCAGCCACGCTCAAGCCAGAGATGGGACACTCAGGGCGGATCACGATGACTGCTGGGTAGTGGAAAACAACAGATTGGCGGAGCCAAAAGGCACCGAAACATGGGGGAAAGATGATACGTCATATTGTAATGTTCACATGGAAAGATGGCACACCTGCTTCAATCAAGGAGGATGTTCTCGCCGGATTCGACCATATGAAGCAAGCGATCGAGCATGTCATTGATATGAAGTGCGGTTCAGATCAAGGGTTTGCCGACGGCAACTATGACTTCGCGATGATTGCTGATTTTGCAGACAAGGAGGCATGGTCTGGTTACCGTATGCATCCGGAACATCTGGCATTTGTCCAAAAATTTGGCGCGCTCGCAGCTGATATCGCCCGCATCCAGATAGAGATCTAGACCACCAAACGGACGACACCCACAAGCCGCCGGTTACAGGCGGGCCGGGATCCAACAATCTTTCAGGGAGTAAAACAATGAAACTCAAATCGATCCTAACAATGACCCGTCGCGGCATGCTGATGGCGAGCGCCTTTGCGCTTTTGGCCACGCCCATGCTCAGCGGCTTTGCAGCGGCGCAGGCCAAAGATGGCGGAACGCTGGTTGTCGGCCGCCCGGCGGATGTGTCTTCCATGAACGTCTATGCCCACGCCACCGTCGAGGATGAAATCGTCCATCCGATGGTCTATGACACCTTGGTTTACGGTGCCAAGAACGAGTTGGGCTATGCACCCGGCCTCGCCGAAAGCTGGACCTTCGATGCGGCTGCCAACAGCTATGCGTTCACACTGCGCGAAAACGCGAAATTCGCCGATGGTACGGCACTGACGGCGGCAGATGTTGTATTCTCGATAAACGAATCCAAAGAGAAATCAACCAACTACAAAGGCTTGATTGCCGGAGTTACCTCAGTTGAGGCGGTGGATGATCGCACGGTCAAGGTGACGTTGGCTGGTACGGATAACCTGTTCCTGTCCGGTCTGATTTGGGTTTACGTTGTTCCCGAAAACTATGGCGGTATGGCAGAAGCGGACTTCTTTGCAACGCCCAATGCTTCTGGTCCGTTCACAATGTCCGAATGGACTCCCGGTTCTTCGATGGCACTGGCAAAGAACCCCAACTATTGGAACGCAAGCGAGACTCATCTGGACGGTGTCGAGATGAAGATCATTCAGGGCGACAACGAGCGTCTGGCGGCCTTCCAGTCCGGTGCAATTGACCTCTATGAAAACGTCCGGTTCGACTTCATGGACCAGATAGCAGAGGCCAACCGGCACATCGTGAACCCGACAGCGCGCACGATGATCCTCTATACCAACAACTATAAACCGCCTTTCGACAACATCGAGGTGCGCAAGGCGATGTCGATGGCGATTGACCGCTCGGCGATTGCCGAAGCGCTCTGGCCCGATCTGTCTACACCAGTGCAGGGCATGTTGATGCCGGGCACCGCCGACACTGTGCCTGCCACAAACGGCACTTGGGATTATGATCCCGAAGCCGCAAAGGCCGCATTGGCAGCATCTCCGACACCGAATGCAAAGATCCGTCTGAGTGCAGCTTATATCCGCGGTGTGGATGAAGTGCTGGTTCAGGCTGTTCAGTCCCAACTGCAAGAGGTCGGTTTCGAGGTCGAGCTGAACGTATCAGATTTCAACACAATCCTTGGTCAAGTTCTGAAAAACGACTTTGATTCATGGCTGATCGGGAACACCACCTTTGGCACAACGGCAGCAGAGATGTATAACTTCTACGCTTCCGCCTTTGGTCCTTTGGGCGGCTGGGATCTTGAAACCATCGGTGCCGGGTTGGCCGAATACCGGACCGCACCGGATGCTGCTGCGCGTGAAGAAGCGGTGCGCAAGTTCGAGAACCTGATGCGCGAAACATATGCATCCTCGCCAATTGGCCACCCTGCGACGGTCTTTGGAGTTGCTGATGGCGTGATGGGTCTCGAAACGCTTGTGACCACGGCCTACCGCCTCGATAACATCTGGCTGGACCGTTAAGGCCCTACTGTCTGAACGAAACCGGACCGGGGCGCTGTCCCGGTCCTTCCTCACCCTTATTCCCAAAGGACTGTCGCACCATGACACGCGCCAACTTCATAGCCAGACGTCTTTTGCAGACGATCCCGCTATTGGCCGCGATCATGCTGATGGTTCTTATGTTGCTTCACGTCATTCCCGGTGATCCGGCCCGTGCTATTGGCGGCATCGGTGCCACCGAAGAAGCAGTTGAAAAAATCCGCGAAGAATTGGGCCTGAACCGTTCTTTGCCTGTCCAGTATCTCTCGTATGTCGGCAATGCCCTGCAGGGTGATCTGGGAAATTCCACCCGTTCCGGTCGTACTGTGACATCTATCATTGCGGATCGTTTGGCCCCAACGGCTTGGCTACTGATTTCGGGCATGATCCTAAGCATTATCGTGGCTTCTGTGATCTCTGTTATCTCGGCGCGCAATAAGGATACGCTGATTGATTACAGCATGATCGGTCTGACTATTGCCGGTATCAGCATCCCGACTTTTTGGGCCGGTTTGATGCTGATCCTGCTCATTGCCCTGCCTACGGGCCTGTTCCCCATTGCGGGATTTGGCGACGGGTTTTGGGAACACCTGCATTCTATCATCCTGCCAGCCACTACCTTTGCCATCGCAATTTCTCCGGTCATGATCCGCGCCTTGCGCACCAAGCTGATTGATCTTTATCGTCAGGACTTTGTGATGATGTCGCGCGCATCGGGCCTGAGTGAGGGGGCGATCCTGTACCGCCACTTGTCGCGCCATGCAGCGCTCATTCTTATTACCATGATCTCGGTTCAGGTTGGCCCGATGATCTTTGTCAGCGTTGTGATTGAAAAGACATTTGCCTTGCCGGGCCTGGGCGAGGCTTTGATCAACGCCGTGTCACAGCGCGACTTTCCGGTCATCCAAGGTATCACCCTCGTGACAGCCCTTTTTGTCACCTTCGTGCATCTTTGCGCCGATATCCTGATCTCCTTCCTTAATCCCAAAATGGTTTTGGAGTGATGGAACAGGTCCAATCCACCAAAGCTGCCCGCACGCCCCTGCCCGGCAAGGCCAAGGTCGGTTTTGCCATTCTGGCGATCTATGTGCTGCTTGGGGTCCTGGGGCCGATGCTGCTGCCGTTTGATCCGGACAAGGCAAATGTGTTGCAACGGCTCAAGCCGCCCAGTTCCACCCATTGGCTGGGCACTGATCAGCTGGGCCGCGATTTCCTGATCCGGCTGCTCATTGCCATCCGCGTGGATATTCCCGTGGCCTTGGCCGCGGCCTTTTTCCCGATGGTGATTGGCACCGTTCTGGGCGCGATCGCGGGCTATTACGGCAGGTTCACCGACATCATCGTCAGCCGCGCGGCCGACATGGTACAGGCCTTTCCCGTCTATGTATTCCTGCTGGTGCTGGTATTTGCACTGGGCAGCGGTGCCACATCCTTCATCATCGCAGCAACGGCGATTGCATGGGTCGGCTATGCCCGTCTCACGCGCGGTGAAGTTCTGCGATTGAAGGGGCAGGAGTTTGTCGCGGCGGCGCGGGTGACAGGGCTGCCCGAATGGAAGATCCTTGTGACCCATGTCATGCCCAACGCTTTGCCGCAGACGCTCATCTATTTCATGTCCGATGTGGTCTTGATGGTTCTGGTCCTCAGTTCTCTGTCGTTTCTGGGTGTGGGCATTCAACCCCCAACCGCTGAATGGGGCCGGATGATTTCCGAAGGCCAGCCATTTCTGCACAGCCATTGGCGGCTGGCCGTCGCACCGGGATTGATGTTGATGGTCTTTGGCATCGCACTGTCGCTGATTGCAGACGGGCTTGATGAATGGTTCCGCGCATGAGCACTGTTCTGGACATCCATGATCTTCGGGTCGATCTGGCGAAAACCGGCGGAAAAATCTCTCCGGTTGGCCCCTTGGACCTTACCATGGAGGCAGGCGAATGCCTCGGCATTGTCGGCGAATCCGGTTCCGGCAAGAGCCTGACACTCAAGGCAATCCTTGATCTGCTGCCTGATGGTCTGGCGCGCCATGCAGGCCATCAAAAGGTGCGCGAAGGCGATGTGCTGGTCGAGCGTGATCCAGCCGCCTTGCGCGGGCGCAAGATCAGCATGATCTCGCAAGAACCTGGGGCGGCACTGGACCCGCTGATGCGGATTGGCGATCTGATTGCAGAAATCGTGCGCCAACATTCAGGTGTCTCGCGTAGTGATGCCCAACTCAAGGCCATCGACCTTTTGCGCCGCGTTGGCGTGCCTGATCCCGAAACCCGCGCCCGCTTCTGGCCACATGCGCTGTCCGGCGGCCTCAAGCAACGCGTCGTGATCTCCATGGCCCTCGCCTGCCGCTCGGAAATTCTGCTTTGTGATGAACCGACAACGGCACTGGACGTGACCATCCAAGCCCAAATCGTCGATCTGCTGCGCGACTTGCAAAAAGAAGAAGGGCTGGGGCTGATCTTTGTCACGCATGATCTGGCCCTGATCCGCCAGATCGCCGACAGAATTTGCATTATGTATGCCGGATTGGTCGTTGAATCCGGCCCCAGTACAGAGATTTTCGCACGCCCCCGCCATCCCTATACCCAAGCACTGCTGGCCGCATTACCCGACATTGAACAGTCGACGGGTCGGTTAGTGCCGATTGAGGGCACGCCACCAAATCCCAGAGACTTTCCCGTAGGTTGCCGCTTTGCCCCGCGCTGCCCGAAAGCAACTGACATTTGTCTCACTTCGCGGCCTGAATTGGAGCGCTCAGCCTCGGGCACGCTAACCGCTTGTTTTCATGCGGAGGGCGGATCATGAGCGCGTTCCTGAAGGTAGAAGACCTGACCGTGGAATTCACCGTCGGTGGCACCAAGAAGGCGCCTGCGATCCTGCGGGCACTGCGCGCTGTTTCACTGGACGTGGAAAAAGGCAGTGTTTACGGAATTGTAGGCGAATCCGGCTGCGGGAAATCAACGCTGGCACGTGTGTTGAGCGGGCTGACCCCGGCAACCAGCGGCAACGTCTTGTTGGAAAAGCAGCCCCTTTCGCAGGCGCGCTCCCTCGCTGAGAGGCGGCGCATCCAGATGGTTTTCCAGGACCCTGGCTCATCGCTCAACCCCTCGATGACCGTGCGCCGCATGCTGGCGCAACTGCTCATACATCACAGCATCGTTCCCAGAACTCAAATCGAGAACCGCTGCCAAGAGTTGATGGCGCAGGTCAATATGCCCGTAGATGCTTTGGGCAAGAAGCCCGGCCAGCTCTCGGGCGGGCAGCGCCAAAGGATCGCCATTGCGCGCGCCTTGGCCATGGCTCCCGAAATCCTCATCGCGGATGAACCGACTGCTGCTCTTGACGTATCGGTCCAAGCCTCGGTGTTGAACCTGATGGCTGATCTCATCGCGGAACTGGGCATGACAATGATCTTCATAAGCCACGACATGGCGGTGGTGCGCCGGGTCTGTGACCGAGTTGCAGTGATGTATCTGGGCCGGATCGTGGAAAGCGGTCCCACCGAAGAAATATTTGCCAACCCCAAGCACCCTTATACAAATGCATTGATGAACGCGGTGCCGCGCCTGATCCCGCGTGCGGCTGATGACTACCAGATGCTCAAGGCCGAGCAGCCCAGCCCGCTGGCCAAGATCGAGGGCTGCGCGTTTAGGGGCCGCTGCCCAAAGGCGGGCGACATTTGCATGACCCAAGATCCCGCGCTGGCGGGCTCTGCCCATCAAGTGGCTTGCCACTTCCCCCGACCGCCCCAGCAGGAGGGACGGTCATGACCTATGATTTGATGACTCCCAGTCAAGCCGCCTGCAAACTGACCGCGGCTCATATCTCCGAAGGCCGCGTGCGCGCCATGCGAGCGACTGCTGGAATCGGGCTGGTACAAGGTCCTGCGAATGGTGTTGAACTGACCGATCTGGACGGGAATTCCTACATTGATTGCCGCAGTGCGGGCGGCGTGTTCAACCTCGGCCACGCGCGCGCAGAGATCGCCGAGGTGCTGGCGCGGGCGGCGCTGGATACCGATATGGGCGACTGGATGCTGTTGTCCGGAATTCGCGCGACAACCGCACAAAATCTGGCCGCCCTTGCCCCTGCGGGACTGGACTATGTGCAATTCGGCGTCACCGGCAGCGAAGCCGTCGAAGTGGCCTGCAAACTGGCCCGCGGCACGACCGGACGACAAACCATTATTACCATGGAAAACGCCTATCACGGCTTCTCGGGGTTCTCGTTGGCCACGGCACCGGCGCATATTACGGAACCCTATGGCCCGTTAACCCCCGGAATCGTTCAGGTGCCCCATGGCGATCTGGATGCCGTTGCACGCGCCATCGACGCGAATACCGCCGCTGTGCTGCTGGAAACCGTCCAAGGCTCCGGCGGGGTTATTCTGCCGCCCGATGGATATCTGCAAGGGCTGCGTGACCTGTGCGACAAGCATGACGTGCTTTTGATCTGCGATGAGGTTCAGGCCGGTTTGGGCCGCACGGGCAAGATGTTCTCTTTTGAACATTGGGGCATTGTCCCCGATATGGCCGTGGTCGGCAAAGCCTTGGGCGGCGGGTATTACCCAATCTCGGCCTGTCTTTATAATGCCCGAGTTCTGGATTTTGTTAACGAACATCCGCTGGCGCATCCCTCTACTTTTTCCGGCTCTGAAATCGGTTGTCTGGTGGCGCAAAAGGCGATGGCTTTGCTTTCGGCGCCAGAGCTTTTGGCCAATGTATCAGAAATGGGCGCGCGCCTGAGCAAGGGGTATCGTCGCTTACAGGCGGACTTCCCTGAACTGATCCAAACCCATCGCCAGATCGGCCTTTTCACCGGCATTGATACAACCTCGCCCGAGGTTGGCACGCTGCTACGTCATGCAGCTGTGCGGCATGGGTTGATTGCCTTTACCGCGCCTTTCAGGCCGCAGTTCCTGCAAATCTGGCCGCCCCTGATCATCACAGCAGATGAGACTGACGAACTGCTGCTGCGCCTGACAACGGCGCTGGCCGAGACCGCAACACAGATACGAAACACCCATATTGAAACCGGCCTGACCGGGACCTGAGGAGGATAAAATGGATATCAGCAAAACGCTTGACGGAAAAATCACAGGGGGCCACATGCTGGCCCGCGCGATGGCTGAAAAGGGCATCACCAAGGTATTCGCGCTTTGCGGCGGCTTCATCAACCCGATCTTCATTGGCTGTCAAGACCACGGGATCGAGGTCATCGGCTGCCGCAATGAGATGGAAGCGGGCTTTATGGCCGCAGCTCATGCTCGGGTGACCCGCGAACCTGCTATTTGTATTGCCGAACCCAGTGGCTTTACCAATTACGTCTCAGCAGTAGCGGAGGCCTTTTATGCGGGCGATCCGGTTCTGTTCATCTCTGCCTCATCGAACACGCATCACTTTGACAACGCGGGTTTCAAAGAAATGCCGCAGGCCGAGGTCGTTCGCTCGATGACCAAATACGCCATTGAAGTCAACGCTGGCGAGCGCATCGGCTGGTTCTTTGACAAGGCATGGGACATCGCGACCAACAGCCCGACGGGCCCTGTGCAACTGGCGATCCCAACGAACTTCTTGTTCTCAGGTGCTTATGCAGCAGAGCCTTCACCGACGGCGCGCCGCATTGATCCCAAGCGTAAGAAAATGCACAAACCCGGCCCGAATCCGGATGATCTGGCCGAATTCTCCGCGCTTTTGGCAAGTGCCAAGAAACCTGTTGTCATTGCTGGTCCGGGCGTGTGGTATTCGCACAGCGAAGACGCGGTCGGTGATTTCTGCGCCGCACACAATATCCCAATCTTTCAGCCAGTGACCCATGTGAAATCTTTCTTGCCGGGTCATCAGATGAACATGGGGCTGATGGACTATCACCAGAACCCCTGTTCGCGCATGATTGGGGCTGAATCTGATCTGGTGATCCTGCTGGGCGGCCAACTTGATTTCCCGCTTGGCTTTGGCGAGGCACCCCTGTTTCGCAGAGATCAGACAATCGTAGCCGTCAACCCGACCGCGCGGGAATTGGCTAATGTGATGAATGCGGATGTACGGATTTGCTCGGATGTGGGCGTGCTGTTTCAGGCGTTGAACGCGCAAAAGGCAGCCGTTGGGGCAGATGCAGCTTGGATCAAATCTATCCGCGACGCACGTGACTCCAGCATCGCAGAATACGACGCTGTTCTTGCCGAAAGTGACGGGCCAATCCACCCGTTGCGCCTGTGCATGGATGCGCTGAATTCGCTGGGCGAGGATGACATCATCGTCATTGATGGCGGCGATATTGCCGCGTGGTTCGAGGTGGCATTGGGCATCTGGGGGGCGCAGGGCAAGAAGATCAAACATTTGGTCAACCCCGGCCCATGGGAGCAGATGGGGACGGGCCCAGCCTTTGCAACAGGTGTCAAGATGGCCAATCCCGCTTCCAAGGTCATCTTGGTTACAGGGGATGGGTCTCTTGGCCTAGCCCCCGGCTTGACGCCGCTCGAAACATCCATGGACAATGATGCCCCCGTGACGATTGTTGTGGCCAACAACGGCCAATGGGGCATGATCCAAGAACAGCAGAAATCAATGTGGGGACGCGTTGTCGCGACCAACCTGCGCGCGATTGATTATGCGCCCATCTTTGAAGGCAGCGGTGCATATGGAGAGACAGTCACAAAAGCGGATGACATTGCCCCTGCGATCCACCGGTCTTTGACCAACAATGCCAAGACTTCTGGCCTCGTGGACGTCAAAACCAAAAGCATCAAGTCCCCAATCACTCAAGGTTTGGTGGATATGCGTATCAAAACGGCCATTGGCTGATTGGTCAAAAGGAGCAAGAAAATGAACATCGCAAATACAAAAATGCCCGATCACCTGTGGCGGCCGATTACCCAGCACAGCCTGATTGCAGGGACCAAGCCTATGCGCATGGTCAAGGGCCAAGGGGTCTGGCTGACCAACAGCGACGGCAACAAGTTTATCGACGCACTTGCCGGTCTTTGGTGCGTGAATGTGGGCTACGGACGCAAGGAACTGGCCGATGTGGCCTCTCAGCAGATGCAAGACCTCAGCTATCTGGCCCCCTTTATGGGCTCTGACCCCACCATAGCTTTTGCCGAGAAGCTGCAGGAAATGATTGGCTTTGAGGCCCATGTATTCTTCTCAGTGAGCGGGTCGGAAGCCAATGAGACAGCCATGAAGATCGCGCGACAGTACCATTTGCAAAACGGCAAACCGGGCGAAAACCGCTTCAAGATCCTTTCGCGGTATCGCGGCTATCACGGTAACACCATGGGTTCGATGGCTGCCACAGGTCAGGCAGAGCGCAAGATGGGCTATGAGCCCGGACCGGCTGGTTTTGTCCATGTCATGCCCCCTTACCCCTACCGCCGCCATGAGAAACTGACCTTGGAAGAACATGGCGCGGAAATGGTTCACCTGATGGAGGAAACCATCATCCATGAAGGATATCAGACCATTGCGGCGCTGATCATGGAACCGATGATCACGGGCGGCGGTGTTCTCGTGCCTCCTGAAAACTATGTGCCGGGTATCCGCGCGCTCTGTGACAAGTATGGCATCATTTTGATTTTCGATGAGGTCGTTTCCGGATTTGGGCGCACGGGTAAGATGTTCGGCCATCAGCATTGGAACACACAGGCCGATATCTACACCTTCGCCAAAGGCCTCGCGAGCGGCTACATGCCCATCGCAGCAACTGTTGCCAAAGAGCATATCTTTGAGGGTTTCCTAGGGAAACCGGCCGAAATGCGCCATTTCCGCCAGATCAACACCTTTGGCGGGCATACGGTCTCAACGGCAGTCGCCATGCGCAACGTGCAGATCGTGGAAGAAGAAGATCTGACGGGAAATGCCGCCAAAATGGGACAATACTTCCGCGATCAGATTGATCAGGAACTGGGCGACCATCCATTCATCGGCGAAGTCCGCGGGTTGGGGCTTTTGACTGGTATTGAATTGGTCGAGGACCGCGCAACCAAGGTACCTTTGGATGAAGCGCGGCTGAATGTTGTAATCGGCACCTGCGTTCAAAACGGCGTCATCATGGGGCGCAACACAAACACGATTCCAGGACGTTGTAACGTGTTGCTGGTCGCACCGCCGCTGGTGGTTAACCAAGCCGAAACAGATCAGATCGTTGAGGCGATCAAAAAAGGTCTGAACGCTGCTTTGGGCTGAAAATACGAGACTGCGCCGCGACATTGGTTCGTGGCGCAGTGCTAAACTTTGGTATCTATCCCCGAGGAGCGTAGACCACTCAAAATATACTGGCTTTCGTTCTCTTTCGGGAAAAAGGCCCCTACCAGCGGCACAATCAAATGCTCCATCCCTGGTACCAGTTTCTTGATCCGCGCGCCGCTATAATTTGCCCGCTTTACATCACCTGCATCTGCACAGACCGCTGCTTGAAACACATGTAGCCAAAAAACGTTTCCATAGAGAGACTTCGAGAGGCTTTGATCTGCCAGATCAAGCTCTCCTGCGCGGATTTGCGGGATGATCTGCGCAAACTCCTGCATGTAGAAATTGCTTGCCTGTGGCAGATTTTTCGCGCCGACCCTATGCCCGTGTGTCCCATCCGTATCGGCCAATGCGACAAGCATCTGCGCCTTGTGCATCAACGACAGTGGTGGGGAGAGTTCAAGAATTCCCAAGCCGATCTCAAGCGCGCTTTTCGTCTGGCCAGCGTTCAATTTGGCAAACCCCAGCGCCATGCGACAGGTGATGTCATTCACATCCAGAGACAGAGCCTCTTCGGCCATCTCCAGATAATGCTCTGGCAATCCTTTTTCGCCATTCACATGCAAGCGGCCTGCAACGCGGCGCATCTCGGCCAGAAGCCCCATAACGGGGGGCGCGCAAATTCCGTTCTTTGTGAGCCCCTCAAGCCCTCCGACAACTTCGGCGACATTGCCAAGCTTTTGAGATGCCATGAAGTTATAAGCGTTCAGGACAGCCGCCAAAGCCTCACTATTGGTGATTGACTGCACCAATGCGGGCACAACCCCCAATATCGGATCAGACAACAGCGTGCCAATTGAGCGGGCGATTTGGCGCGCCAGTTCGGGTTCCGGATTCCCCTCATCTGCCAGCGAATACCGGTGGCACCACAAGGTATCACCACTTTGGGTTTCGCGTATTTCGACAAAGACACGGGTATCGCGTTCTGTTTTCACGAAATTCGCATGGACGCAGACCGGTGCCCCGCGTTCGCCGGCCTGTCGCAACAGCTGATCTCTTGTCACATCTGTCTCAACCTGAAACTTCATGATCTTGGCGCTTGCCAGCGGGGAGTTGTGGCAATGCAGTCTGGTTCCTGTGGCGACCAGATCGATCAGTTCAGCCCCTTTGCCAAAACCTATGCCCAACCCTGTAATTACAGAAATCTGAGTAGTTTCAGTTTTGGTCAGGGAAACCGATGGCGGGCTCTGCGAAACACGTTCCAAGACCGGCACATAGCCGCCCTTGGCAATCTTGATCTGAAAATCTGAATGGGATGTTGATTGCGCATAATAAAGCGCAAGTGCTGTACGTAACCGGCCAATTTCGATCCGCACATGGGCATCCGAAACCGGATCGAAGTCTTCGTTCAAACCCAAAACGTCCTTGGCAATCTCGACTTGCGTCACAGGTGGATCGAGCGGTTTTTCGGCCCTGTCACACAAATAGACCAGTAGTTTTTTCAAACGGGCGGAGGCCTTGAAGCCGAAATCCTTAACCAAACGGGCAGCTTCGACCGAGGCCAGCGCACCTGCTGGAGTGTCGTTTGGATGTGCAGACGATGGCACCGGGTCCGGATCCTCTAGGGCTAGGTAAGTTTATTGAACTGTCCGTAACGTTAGCAACTTCCACGATTGGCTTGCATACCCCAAACTGAGCGCAACGGCCTGTGAGAATCGACTCTATCCATTCCTCGATTTTGGTCAAGTAAGCACAAAAGCCCCGAATTTAGGGCATCTACGGAAAAGCTGCGCTGTGATGCTCGGCGCAGGGACGGAGGCGCGATGCGGTATTCTGCATTACAGGTTTTACGCAATGGACTGACCGGCAACAAAAGCTGGAAGCAAGCTTGGCGCAATCCAGAGCCCAAACCGCAATATGATGTCGTCATAATAGGGGGCGGCGGCCATGGCCTGGCCACTGCTTACTATTTGGCCAAAGAACATGGCATTCGCAACATCGCTGTGTTGGAACGCAGCTATATCGGTGGCGGTAACACCGGTCGCAACACCACGCTGGTGCGCTCAAACTACATGCTTGATGGCAACATGTCGTTCTATTCCCATTCGCTGCGACTTTGGGAAAACCTTGAGCAGGAGCTCAATTACAATGTGATGCTTAGCCAACGGGGGCTGGTAGTGCTGGGCCATTCCGACGGGCAGGTCGAAGCGCTCGCGCGGCGCGGGTCCATGTCGATCATGGCGGGCGATGATGGTGTCCTGTGGAGCCGCGAAGAATGCCGCGCCAAGATGCCCTATCTGAACTATGACGATCCCCGCTTTCCGATCTACGGAGCATTGATGCATCACAGGGGCGGCACGGCGCGCCATGATGCGGTGGTCTGGGGCTATGCCCGCGCCGCAGACGCGTTGGGTGTCGACATCATACAGAACTGCGAAGTCACCGGCTTCAAGATCGAGAATGGCAAGATGATAGGGGTGGAAACCTCGCGCGGCTATATCGGTGCTGGCAAGGTGGCGATGACGGTGGCAGGCCGCTCTGGCCAAGTGGCCGAGATGGCGGGCTTCCGGCTGCCTATTGAAAGCCAGGTTTTGCAAGCCTTCGTGACCGAAGGGCTCAAGCCCATCCTGCCAACTGTGGTCGCCTTTGGCATGGGGCATTTCTATATAAGCCAGTCAGACAAGGGTGGACTGGTGTTCGGCGGCGATCTGGACGGGTACAACTCCTATGCCCAGCGGGGCAACCTGCCGATGATGGAGCATATTGCCGAGGCGGGCATGGCCCTGATGCCAATGATCGGTAAAGCCAAGATGCTGCGCTCATGGGGGGGCATCAACGACATGACGATGGATGGCTCTCCGATCATTGACCGCTCACCGGTCGAGAATTTCTTTATCAACTGCGGCTGGTGCTATGGCGGGTTCAAGGCGATTCCGGGATCGGGTAATGTCTTTGCCCATCTAATGGCCACCGGAAACCATCATCCGGCCGCAGACAAGCTGCTGCTGAAACGGTTTGAGACCGGCAACCTGCTTGATGAAGCCGGTAACGGCCCCACACCAAATTTACATTAGAGGGACACAAGATGCGCATTCATTGCCCCAATTGCGGCCCCCGCGACAGCCGAGAATTTCATTACCGCGGTTCCGCCGAACTGATTGCCCGCCCTGTACCGGATGCAGATCAGGCAACCTTTCTAAATTACGTTTACCTGCGCGACAATCCGGCAGGCCCACACCGCGAACTGTGGTTGCACGATGGTGGCTGCCGCAGTTGGATCGTGGCGGAACGCAACACCGCAACCCATGAATTATTGTCAACGCAACTTGCCGTTGATGTGAAACGGGGTGAGGCATGAGCCGTCTTGCATCAGGCGGTCAGATCGACCGCAGCACATCGGTATCCTTCAGTTTTGACGGGAAAACCTATCGCGGCTTCAAGGGCGATACGCTGTCGTCTGCACTGCTTGCCAATGACGTACGTCTTGTCGCGCGCAGTTTCAAATACCACCGGCCACGCGGCGTTCTGACCGCCGGATCAGAAGAACCCAACGCGCTTGTGCAATTGGGTATGGGCGATCAAACCACCCCCAACGTGCGCGCCACGACGCAAGAGATTTTCGACGGCCTGACAGCCGAGTCCCAAAACCGCTTTCCCTCGCTGAAGCTCGACCTGCTCAGCGTGAACGACATGCTCTCGCCCTTCCTGAGCGCGGGCTTCTACTACAAAACCTTCATGTGGCCGAAATCCTTCTGGGAAAAGCTCTATGAGCCCGTGATAAGGCGCGCAGCAGGCCTTGGCAGGCTCAGTGGTAAGGCGGATCTGGCGCAGTATGACAAGGCGTTTGCCCATTGTGATCTACTTGTGATCGGGGCCGGACCTGCGGGGCTGATGGCAGCAATGACGGCAGCCAAAGGTGGCCTCGATGTTATTTTGGCAGACGAAGATTTCATCATGGGCGGAAGGCTGAACGCGGAGACCATCGAGGTCGGCGGGATGCGCGGTAGCGACTGGGCGGCGGCCACGGTGGCAGAGCTATCCGGGATGCCCAACGTCCGGCTGATGCCTCGCACGACTGTCACGGGCGCCTATGACGGCGGCACCTACGCCGCCTTGCAGCGTGTCTCGCACCATATGGCACAAGCGCCAGAAAATGTGCCATTGGAAACCTTCTGGCGCATCGTGGCAGACCGCACGATCCTTGCCGGTGGCGCGATCGAGCGCCCTATTGCCTTTGCCAATAACGACCGACCGGGCGTAATGATGGCAAGTGCTGTCAGAACATATGCCAACCGTTTTGCCGTCGCTGCGGGCAGGAAGGTCAGCATCTTTACCAACAACGATGACGGTCACCGCACCGCGCGCGATCTTGTCGCTTTGGGCGTGAATGTTGTCGGCGTTATCGACACCCGCAAAGGGAGTGCGGCAACCGGCAACTATCCGGTGTTCGCTGCCAGTCAGGTTATCGATACCAAAGGCCGCTTAGGCCTTTCGCAGATCACTGTGCGCGGCCCGTCCGGCACGCAGACCCTCGACACCGATTGCCTTGCCATCAGCGGCGGGTGGAACCCATCTGTCCACCTGACCTGCCATATGAATGGCCGCCCGGCCTGGCGCGAAGATATCGCCGCGTTCGTGCCGATGGAAAACGCCGTGCCGGGGATGATTGTCGCCGGTGCCGCAAATGGCGAATTCTCCACCCATGCAGCGCTGGCCACAGGCGATGCAGCAGCCAGAGCTGTCCTGTCTGATCTGGGTAAGGCGACTGCGAAAACGACCCTGCCCAAGGCCGAAGATGCGCCGGTCTCTATCACGCCATTCTGGCATGTCGAAGGCGGCAAAGGCCGCTCGTGGCTGGACATGCAGAACGACGTGACCACCAAGGACGTGAAACTGGCGCATCAGGAAAACTTCCGCTCGGTCGAGCATATGAAGCGCTATACGACGCTGGGCATGGCCACCGATCAGGGCAAAACCTCGAATGTGGGTGCCATGGCGATCATGGCGGATCTGACCCAACGGTCGATCCCGGAAACCGGCACAACCACGTTTCGCCCGCCCTATTCGCCTGTCGCGTTGGGGGCATTAGGCGCGCATGGCGCGGGCAAAAGCTTTGCCCCCGAGCGTTTCCTGCCTTCAGATGCGCTGGCGCGTGAATTGGGGGCAACGATGTACGAGATTGGTCTCTGGTACCGCCCCGGCCTTTTTCCGATCAAGGGCGAAACCCATTGGCGCGAGACCTGTGACCGCGAGATGAAGATGGTGCGTTCTACCGTTGGGATCACGGATGTGACACCCTTGGGCAAGATCGACATTCAGGGCAAGGATGCCGCCGAATTGCTCGACCGCGTCTATTGCAACATGTTTTCCACCCTCAAGGTGGGGCGTGTCCGCTATGGCCTTATGCTGCGCGAAGACGGGATGGTCATGGATGATGGCACGTCCGCGCGCTTTGGTGACACCCATTTTGTCCTGACCACGACGGGTGGTGCCGCAGGCGAGGTCTTTACCCATCTGGAATTCTGCACCCAAGTGCTTTGGCCCGAGCTGGATGTACAAATCTTCTCTGTGACGGATCAATGGGCGCAATATTCGATTGCAGGCCCCAAGGCGCGTGATCTGGTAAATGCGCTGATCGACCAGCCGATTGATAACGAAAGCTTCCCCTATATGGCCTGCGGTGACGTCACCCTTGGTGGGGTCAAGGGGCGGCTCTTCCGCATTTCCTTTTCCGGCGAACAGGGCTACGAGATTGCCGTGCCTGCCCGCTACGGCGATGCGCTTGCGCGTGCATTGACCAAAGAAGCCGAGGCCCTGGGCGGCGGCTGGTACGGGCTGGAGGCGCTCAATGTGCTGCGGATCGAAAAAGGGCTGATGACACACGCCGAGATCAGCGGCCATGTCACGCCGCAAGACATCGGCTTGGGCAAAATGGTATCTGTGAAAAAGGACTGCATCGGTAAAGCCATGAGCCAACGCCCCGCCCTGATCAGCGATGAGCGAGAGCAACTGGTGGCGCTCAAACCCATCGGCGACCTCAAGCAATTCAGTGCCGGAGCCTATGTGTTCAACAAGGGCGCGGCGCAGACCCTGCCCAACAATCAGGGCCATGTGACCAGCCACGGCTATTCCCCGACGTTGGGCCATCTCATTGCACTGGCACTGATCAAAAACGGGCGCGCCCGTATGGGCGAGCATATCGTGATTAAAGACCACACACGCAATATCGAAGCGGTCTGCGAAATATGCCCGCTTGTCCATCTTGACCCTGAAGGGGAGAAACTTCGTGCTTGATCTGGTCGCAAAACACCCGGCGAATGCCAGCCTGCCGATTGCAGTAGAGGGCGTCACGTTATCGCTTTCCAAGCCTGCTTTTATAACGTCGATAGCACCCTACAAAGGGCAATCGCCAACACTGTCCACATTGCTGAAAAAGACCTACAAGATGGCTCTGCCTGCAACGGGCACAACTGATCAGGCGGATGACAACAGGCTTCTGTGGTTTGGCCACAATCAGTATCTGTTGATCAGCCAGAGCCCACCAGAGCCTGGGATTGCCAAGCTTGCGGCAATGACCGATCAAAGCGATGCATGGACCGTTCTGCTGCTTGAAGGCCCATTGGCGGCGGCTGCCTTGGCTCACCACTGCCCGCTTGATCTGCGCCCCTCGCATTTTGACCTCGGCGAAACAGCCCGCGCGCCAGTGGCCCATTTGCCTTCCGTAGTAACCCCTGTGAACAGCGGCTTCGAAGTCATGTTCATGCAAAGCTTGGTCAGGACCGGAATCCATCACTTGCAGAAAGCCATGCGCTCGGTGTCAGCACAGCAGGCTGATAACGAAGCGTGAGATAAGTCTGAACCACGGATTCATTTGATGGGCAAATTGTATGGTTGCACTCCGCAAATTCGCCATCGATCAAACCGGTGCCTCATTGAAGCAGCTCAATTTTTTTGTTGAGCAGACAATGCCCAGCCTTTCAGTGATCGCTCAACATGTCTTTTCAGGTGTAATTCGGTTCTGACTGTCTGACGTCAGCGCCTATGGGTCCAAATAGCGTTATTTGCTAAGAGAGTGTTTCTGGCTCATCGTAATCACTGAGGAGTGGACGATGAGAAAGACACGGAATAGCCCTGGCGAGAAGATCGTCAAAGATATCAAGCGGGCGACCCGCAAACACTATTCATCCGAAGAGAAGATCAGGATCGTGCTGGATGTAATTGTTGCGGCGACAATCACTGCCACAGTGATAAAATTTTTCATTTCGCTCTCCGGTTATGATTAATCGCCGATGCTCAATTACATTGATCGAAGCGCGTTTGCTCCATCTCGAGCCAATGCTCACCGCCGGCCTCAAACACCATGTAATCGTCGCCAGTTTCCGCCATCAGTATCACCACAAAGCCCTCTGGCGCCTTTTTTCGGCCAAAATAACTGTAGCTCGACATCGCTCGGACGCGCTGGCCATCAATGGTCATTGAGGCGTTCCACTGCTGCCCAGTATATGGTCTAATGGCAAACTCAATCTGCTGTTCAGGGTCGCCGCCGCAGTAGACGACGCCTTCTGGGGTCTCCATAGCCACCGCAGGAGCGGCTAGGGTTGCAGCTAAAGCTAAATATGCGGCGAACTGCTTAAACGGCTCATGTTTCATCTGTTATTTGCTCCATGCCTATCCGTAATTGATGCGCTCCTGCTGACGCTATGGTTGTTGCCTGCGATCGGGATAGCGGCGTCAATTTCTAGCCTCAGTAATAGAAACGCCCGACATTTTTGAACCAGTAAATGAACAGATTATGTCGTATTTCGTCTCAAGGTTAAAAGCGTTCTTTGCAGTGAAGGTTGATCGCACCTCTGCATTGCCGTTCTTCCACGTTCGGAATGTTAGGCTCATAACGCGGGAAAACTTGACGGTGGATGGATGAGATGCGGCATTTACTGCGGTTTGCTCACACGCACTTACAGCGGATGTTTCGCTCGGAGGAAGCACGGCATTTAGGGTTTTGTCGCTTTTAGCATCATCTGGCGAGAACCAAACATTGAATATGTCCATACCGCTTCCGCAGGTAACAAAAAACACTGGTGCGTTTGGCGAGCTTCTGCTTTCTGATTTTGTTACTGACTGCAGATCGGGGTCTGGACAATTCACGTTCTCGCGGGAAATTTTATTCACGACTGCTACGATTTGCGGCTTGAATGCTGACGTATCGCCATCCCAATAGAAATCGCCCTCGACAAAAATTCTACGCCCCTCGGCATCTTTGGCTATTGCCTCTAAATTTTCGTTAGGAACCCAACCGGTTATGTCCGCGAGGAATTCTGGCGTTACAACCTGGAATTCTGTCCATTCTGCCTGCGCGCATAAACGTCGGACAGTGCTTCCAGCGGGAAGTGTATGAAAGTGATCTCCGCTAAGAGCCTTGGACGCCTTTTCATTTCTGAGCCTCGCCGCATTCACGTCGGGCGCGATGCGAATGTCGACCTGACCTCTCGCGGCAACGATATCATTGAGGGCCAGCCCATTGTCGCCACAAGTGGTCGCTGCCTCAGTGGCGGTATCCTGAGTTGTCGTGACGGAAGCCACTTCGGTTGATGGTGAGGGGGCGAAATCTACCGTTCCCAGTACTATGAGCACGCCAACCCAAGCTATAAGCGTTCCAGCAAAGGACTTAGCGGCAGAACTGCGGACCTTGAAGGGCTTTAGTGGAAAGGCGATGCAAATCAGGGAGTATAGACCCCATATTCCCAAAAGAACCCACACGGCTAAACCTAAAAATAACATCCACAAACCCCCCTTAATAAAACCGTTAATTCGGTAACGACCAGGATGCTTTATGTCAACGCTGTCAAGCCGAGGCTGAAGAGCAGCGCGAGACCATTCGCGCCATCACCGCGCCAAATGAACCAACCTGTGGATCAAAGCCCTGCTAGAAGCGGCAGCGGAGATTTCCATTTGAGCCTCTGAGCCAATTCTGCAAATGTTATGCAATGCGGGGCGCGCCCCAAGCTGAAAGGTGAGCATATAAAAATTACAATCAAAGCCTTTGGCATCATAGCCGCGTTGGCAGCATCATCCGCTATCGCAGAAGATTTTCCGCTCGAGGAGCAAAAGCAAAGGTGCGCTTCTGAGTGGAGTGATGACTTTTCAATGCAGAAGTATTGCCTCGATGAACAGCGTAAGGCATTCGCAGGCCTTCAAGAAGTAATCCCAAATCTGAATGATGATTTGTCGCGGTCGTATGCGAATTGCACTTCAGATTGGAAAGACGACTTTGCAATGCGGCTGTACTGCATTGGGGAGCAGGAAAAGGCCTATGACAGCTTGGATAAGGCTGTCGCTGGCTTACCAGATGATGTTGCCAGAACCATCATCAACAAATGCGCAAAGGATTGGCGCGATGATTATTCTATGCAGGAGTATTGCCGCAATGATCAGGCCGAGGGTTGGCGTGCGCTAAACTGAAGGGGAGCAAACAATGGAGCAACTTCTTACAGCACTCGCAATCGCCCTTTCGACGGCCGGAACCTTGCCCGTACCGGAAGGCGAGAACGCCATCGTCTGGACGCAGCTTGAGTGTATGAACACACGCCTCCTCGGAAACCAATACACACCGCAAGGCGATTTTGCAGAGGGTTTCTCCAGCTTCGCAGAGTGGTATGAGCCCTATCTTGATCTTTCGGCCGCAGCGTTTGGCGGCAAAAGCGCTGCTTCCGCCTTTGGCTATCCGGTAATTGCTGAGACCGAAATCACGGTCAAAGCCAAACTGGCACGCGAGAAAGTTCTCGGCGAACACACCTTTGATGTGATCGACGCCCGCCTAATGGCTTGCGGCAACTCCTTCAGAGCAATGGCCGAAGTTCTGGCGCGGCAATAACATCCAACGCCCCTGCCAGAATCGGTGGGGGTTTTTTGCGTCCTGCACACACAGCGCACACGCTGAATAGCAACCACCAGAAATCAAACAGCAATCCACGGCCTCTATGGCGGAATGGATGAACCAGAGCTCAAGATCATCGATGTATTCATCTGTAAGCTTCGCAAAAAACTCGCACAGGCAACAGGTGGTGAGAATTACATCGAAACTGTTTGGGGGCGGGGCTATGTCCTGCGCGACCCGCACCCTGCCACGATGGAAACCCGGCGCATCGCGGTTGGTGCCTGAACGCACCTTTCAAGCGGCGATAAGGTCTGGGGTATCTCGCCCCAAACGCGGGGATTGCTCTGCAAGATCTGGACCCGCGCGTCACAGGGTCCTATCACTTCTCGGGCGTGACCGGGAAGAAGGGGCCAACGATGGCGGACGAGGCAATGCAAAGCGGTATGGCGAAGGGCCTTGCCGTCGACACAGGTGAGGAAAGTGCTGCTCGGGCCGAGTTGGCGCATCTTGCCACTGTGCTTGCCCGCGCCAACCGCCTCTATCACACCGAAGACGCCCCCGACATTTCAGACGCCGACTATGATGCGCTCAAGCGCCGCAATGCCGAGATCGAAGCCCGTTTTCCTCATCTAAAACGCGCCGATAGCCCTTCCGAGACAGTCGGCGCAGCAGTTGCCGATGGGTTTGGCAAGGTGACGCACCGCGTGCGAATGCTGTCGCTCGCCAATGCGTTTTCTGCCGAAGATATCAGCGAGTTTGATGATTTCATTCGCAAATACCTAAATCATCCCGCGCAAGATCCGCTCCACTACACCGCCGAGCCCAAAATCGACGGTCTTTCCCTTTCGCTGCGCTACGAGGCTGGCCGTCTGGTAGAGGCCGCCACACGTGGCGACGGGGAGGTGGGCGAGAACGTCACGGAAAACGCCCGCACCATTGCGGATATTCCACACACTCTCGTCAATGCACCGGAAATTCTCGAAGTGCGCGGCGAGGTCTATATGAGCCATGCCGATTTCGCCGCTCTCAACGACAGCCAATCCGCCAAAGGGGGCAAGACCTTTGCCAACCCCCGCAATGCCGCGGCAGGCAGTTTGCGCCAGCTGGATGCCAAAATCACGGCTGCCCGCCCGCTGCGGTTTTTCGCCTATGCCTGGGGCGCGGTCTCTGGCCCATTGGCCGATACGCAAATGGGCGCCATCGCGCGGTTGCGCGCCTTGGGGTTTCAAACAAATCCCCTCACCCGGCTTTGCGCCGGGCCTCAAGAGATTATGGCGCATTATCAAGAGATTGAGCAGCGCCGCGCCACGCTTGGCTATGATATCGACGGGGTGGTCTACAAGCTCGATGATCTTGCGCTGCAGGCCCGCCTTGGGTTTCGCGCCACGACGCCACGCTGGGCCATCGCGCATAAATTCCCCGCAGAACTGGCGTGGACCCGGCTCGAGGCCATCGATATTCAAGTTGGCCGCACGGGGGCACTCAGCCCGGTTGCCCGCCTCACGCCTGTCACGGTTGGCGGTGTCGTTGTCTCAAATGCAACCTTGCACAACGAAGACTACATCGCCGGGCGCGATTCAAAGGGCAATCAAATCCGCGAGGGCCGCGACATCCGTGTTGGTGACTGGGTGCAGGTCTACCGCGCCGGTGATGTGATCCCAAAAATCGCCGATGTCGATCTCGCGCGCCGCGCCGCCGAAAGCACCGCCTACCAGTTTCCCGAGACATGTCCCGAATGCGGCAGCCTTGCCATTCGCGAACCGGGCGATAGCTCGCGTCGCTGCTCCGGCGGCATAATTTGCCCCGCACAAGGCATTGAACGGCTCCGTCATTTTGTCAGCCGTGGCGCATTTGACATTGAGGGCTTGGGTGCCAAACAGGTTGAGTATTTCTTCGATGATCTGGATTTACCGATCAAAACCCCCGCAGACATCTTTTCACTTGCGCGAAGAGATGCCAGCAATCCATTGAAAAAGCTCAAAAATCGCGAAGGCTTTGGAGACACATCCACAACCAAGCTCTTCGCCGCTATCGAGGCGCGTCGTCGGATATCGCTGGATCGCTTGATCTTTGCGCTTGGCATCCGACATGTGGGCGAGGTCGCGGCGACGACGCTGGCGCGCCATTTCGGCACTTGGGAGGCCTTTGAACAAGTCGTCACGCATGCACGGCCCGACACATCGGCATGGGAGGATTTGTTATCCATTGACGGCGTGGGCGCGACGATGGCGATCAGCCTGACCGCCGCATTTCAAAATCCCGCCGAGCGCAGCGCCATAGATGCATTGGTTGCGGAATTGATCGAGGTGACCCCGGTCGCATGGCAAGCCGCCTCCGACAGCCCGGTGACCGGAAAAATCGTCGTCTTTACGGGATCGTTGGAAAAGATGACGCGAGCCGAAGCCAAGGCGCGCGCCGAAAGCCTGGGCGCCAAGGTTGCCGGATCGGTCAGTGCAAAAACCGATATTCTCGTGGCTGGGCCGGGCGCGGGCTCCAAGGCCAAGAAAGCCGCAGAATTGGGGGTCACTGTGATCGACGAGGACGCTTGGCTCGCGTTGATCGGGGGATAGGGCAATGCGTGGTCGGCCACCCGAGCTTTTTCCGCTTTTTGCCTCTGTCGAGACGCTTGAAGGCGTTGGTCCGAAAAGCACCCAATTGCTTGAGCAGCTGGCCATCACCCGACCCCGCGATCTGGTATTTACCTTGCCGCAGTCGGGGATAGATCGTGTGCGTCGCGAAACCGTCCAAGGTGCGGACCTGCCGCAAGTGCTGACAGTGGCTGTCACGATCGGCGCGCATCGCCCCTCGCATACCAAGTCGGGGGCTTACCGCATCACTGTCGAAGACGCACAGGTGGCGTTTCAAATTCTGCATTTTCACGCCCGCGGTGATTATCTGCAAAAACTATATCCCACGGGACAAAAGCGCATCGTGACGGGCCGGGTCGAGCTGTTCGACGGGATAGCGCAGATGGTGCATCCTGATCATGTGGTGCGGCTAGAAGAAGCGCATGAAATCCCGCTTTTCGAGCCTGTCTATCCCTTGACCCATGGCTTGGGCCTCAAGACCATGACCAAAGCGGTGCAATCAGCCCTTCAGCGGGTGCCGCAATTGCCAGAATGGATTGATCCCGCCCAAAAATCCAAAGCAGCTTGGCCCGATTGGGACGCCGCCTTGCGTCAGGCTCACAGCCCAAATTCGCATAATGACCTGATGGTGACCGCGCCCGCACGCGAACGCTTGGCCTATGATGAGCTTATGGCGCATCAGCTCACGCTGGCACTGGCCCGCGCCAAGGTGCGCCGTACCAAAGGGCGTGAAACAAGGGGCAATGGCAAAATCCAAGCCCGCGTGCTGGCGGCTTTGCCTTATCGCCCCACCGCAGCACAGACACGTGCCATCGGTGAAATCCTTGCCGATATGGCCGCGCCGCAACGAATGAACCGCCTTTTACAAGGTGATGTCGGGGCGGGCAAAACGCTGGTGGCCTTCATGGCGCTGCTCAATGCCGTCGAGGCGGGCGGGCAGGGCGTCATGATGGCCCCAACCGAAATCCTTGCCCGCCAACACCTTGAAGGGCTTCAGCCCTTGGCCGCGCTTGCAGATGTGCGTCTTGAATTGCTCACCGGGCGCGACAAGGGTGCCGAGCGGCGGCGCAAACTCGCGCAACTCGAAGCGGGCGAAATTCATATCCTCGTGGGCACGCATGCCGTGTTCCAAGCCGATGTTGCCTTTGCCGATTTGCGCCTTGCCATCATCGATGAACAGCACCGTTTCGGCGTGCGCCAGCGGCTTGAGCTTGGCAAGAAGGGCGCCAGCGCCGATGTTTTGGTCATGACGGCCACCCCCATTCCCCGCAGCCTCGCCTTGGTGCAATATGGCGATATGGATGTTTCCGTGCTCGACGAAAAGCCGCCCGGCCGCCAACCCATCCGCACCGTCCTTGTTTCGACCGAGCGCATCGCCGAGGTTGTCACCCGGCTTGAATACGCCGTGGCAGAGGGGCGGCAGGCCTATTGGGTCTGTCCCTTGGTGGAAGAATCCGAAGTGATGGACCTCACGGCAGCCGAAGATCGCTTTCAACGCCTGCGCGCGCAGTTGGGCGAAAATGTTGTGGGGCTTGTGCATGGCCAAATGCCCCCCGCTGAAAAAGATGCAGCCATGGCAGATTTCGTCGCAGGCCGCACCAAGGTCTTGGTGGCCACAACAGTGATCGAGGTCGGGGTCAATGTGCCCAACGCGACAATCATGGTGATCGAGCGGGCAGAGATCTTCGGCTTGGCACAGCTTCACCAATTGCGCGGCCGCGTCGGTCGCGGCACCGGGGCTTCCACCTGCCTGTTGCTCTATCAAGCGCCGTTGAATGACGGGGCCGAGCGGCGGCTGACCACGCTGCGCGACACCGAAGATGGCTTTCGCATCTCCGAGGTCGATCTGGAAATGCGCGGCGCGGGCGATCTTATCGGCACAGCGCAATCCGGCCTGCCGCGCTTTCGTTTGGCCGATCTCGAACGCCAAGCCGCCTTGATGGCAATAGCACAGTCAGATGCCCGCAAACTTCTCGCAGATGATCCCGATTTGCAAAGCCCCCGAGGCCGCGCGGCGCGGGTTCTTTTATGGCTGATGGAGCAAGATCAGGCGATCCGCCTGATTCATGTTGGCTAAGCGTTTTCTAAATGTTCTTAAAAAGTTCTTTACACGCTGCGCGATATATGAGAACAAATCAGCAACAGAACAAACTAGGAACGATGGAGATTACGATGCTGAATGAAATTCTCGCCATTGCTCGTCGCAATCAAGACACGCTGCTGACCGACCTCGCAGGCGTGGCCGCTTTGGTGGTTATGCTGATGGGCGCGCTGCATCTTCCGACTGTTTTGTAAGTTTTTTGCCTGAGCGCTTGCTGACTGGATGGGGCGCGCATCTCCCCAGATGCCCATCGACCTGCCTGTTCCCGGTGTGCCGTTTGCCATAACGGCCCGCCCCCCCCGGTGTCCCCGGCATGCCTCTTTAACTCTGCGCCGCCACCGTCCTCGGTGTGCGGCGTTTTTTTCGTGCTGCGCTCGATAAATCGGCGCGCGATTGGGGTGTTAGACTTGGGTGCCGGCCTGTGGTTTGCCTTGGGCTTCGGCTTCGGCCATCGCTTGCGCTGTCGCTTCAAGCGCCAACAAGATCGACGCATGACGGTTCTTATAATCTCGCGCCGGGATCAACACTTCGAGGCCCTCAAACGGTGCATCCGGGGCAGGGGCGCCTTCTTTGAGCATGGCACGCAATTGATCGCGCGCTCTCTCAACTTCCGCCCGGCTTCGCCCGATCGCCGCACCACCCACAACCGCTGCTGCCGCTTGGCCAAGTGCACAGGCTTTGACGTCCTGACCAAACGCCACGATCCGCCCCATTTCCACAACGACATCCACAGTCACGGTCGAGCCACAGAGCGGCGAGCGTTTCTTCACCGTCGCTTGCGGGGCCGTCAGCCGTTCCGCATGCGGAATATCCGCCGCCAAGGCCAGTATCCGCGCCGAGTAGAGCTTGATGAGATCGGTGTCGCTCATGGTCTTTCCCTTCGTTGCCCTATAGATAGGGCGGCACGGCGCGGTTAGCAAAGGGGTTTGGCCATGGGATTTGATCCAAACACATTAAAGTATGACGCAAATGGCTTGATCCCTGCCATAGCGCAGGACGTGGCGACGGGGGATGTGTTGATGATGGCTTGGATGAATGCCCAAGCTGTCGCGCAAACGCTTGCCACGGGCCGGGTCACCTATTGGAGCCGCTCGCGTGCCGCGTTCTGGATTAAGGGCGAGACATCGGGCCATATCCAGCACCTCAAGGAAATGCGGATCGATTGTGATCGCGATTGCGTGCTGCTGCTGATCGAACAAGTTGGTCCGGCCTGCCATACCAATCGACGCTCGTGTTTTTACACCAGTGTTCAGGCAGGCGAAGAGGTGGAAATTCTCCAACCCATGCACGAATAAGGCCGCTGTCACAGCGGGCGTTAACCTTTTGGCAGCGGTGATCTACGTCATGACGCAAACCAGACGCCAGCCAGACGCGAAACATACATTGGATTTTGCAGGTTTTCGCCGTTAACTTTTGCGCGGCGGCAGCCCCACCAGCACCCGCAAATCATCCGGCGTTTGCCCGGCCTCGCGGTATGTTGCGATTGCGCGTGCGTCATCTCGCTTTGCCAGCCGCTTGCCTGCCGCGTCGCGGATCAATCGGTGATGATGATAGCGCGGCGTTGGCAACCCGAGCAGCGCTTGCAACACCACGTGACTGTGCGTCGCGTCAAATAAATCCGCGCCTCGCGTGACCAAAGTAATGCCCTGTGCGGCATCATCTACCACCACCGAGAGGTGATATGAGGTGCCCATATCGCGTCGCGACAAGACGATATCACCTGTCTTTTCAATAAGTTGATCGACCTCTAGTCGATTTTCCCCAAGCGCTTCGGCAAGGGCGTCCTCGACAAACTCCAGCGGCCCAAGCCCCTTCATGGCCTGTGCCATATCAAGACGCAGCACCGCATCGCTCGGCCGGGTTTTGGGCTTGGGTTTATGGCGGCAAGTGCCGGGATAGACCGGGCCGTCCGGCCCCATGCTCACGCCTTCTTGTGGCGCATCCAGCGCGGCCAAAATATCGCGCCTATTGCACGAGCAAGGGTAGAGCAGCCCCATTTTCCACAAAGTATCAAGGGCTTGGTCATATGCAGCCAATCGCTCAGACTGCCGCCAAACGGGCTCTACCCACGCTATCCCCAACCAGCGCAATTCGCTCAAAAGAGCCAGCTCCCACTCCACCCGCGACCGTCCCCGATCGATATCTTCAATGCGGAGCAAAAACCGCCCCCTCGCCACCTGCGCCAGATCATGCGCCACCCATGCGGCATAGGCGTGACCCAGGTGCAAGGGCCCGGTTGGAGAGGGGGCAAACCGTGTTAGGATTGGCTCTGAAGCCATTGATTAAAGGCCTCTTTTGCGCGGTCTGTGTAGCCTTTGTAGCGATCTTTGCGCCCCTTGCGCCCGCCTTTGAGAATCTCGTCCAGAGGCCGGAACAGACCAAAATTCACGTTCATCGGCTGAAAGGTTTTGGCCTCTGCGCCGCCTGTGATGTGATGCACCAAGGCGCCATGGGCGCTGTCTTGGGGCACGGGATCCAGAGTTTGCCCAAGCATCTCCGCAGCCGCCAGCCGACCCGCCAAAAGCCCCATCGAGGCGCTTTCGACATAGCCCTCAACACCGGTGATCTGACCAGCAAAACGGATGTGAGGATGAGATTTCAGCCGCATCTGTTCGTCGAGCAAAGTTGGAGAATTGATGAAAGTATTGCGATGAATGCCGCCCAGCCGAGCAAAGCTAGCGTCACGAAGGCCGGGAATCATTTTGAAAACAGCGGTTTGCGCGCCGTATTTCATTTTTGTTTGAAACCCAACGATATTGTAGAGCGTGCCAAGGGCATTGTCGCGGCGCAGCTGCACAACGGCATAGGCCTTCTGATCTGGTTTGTGCACATTGGTCAGGCCAACGGGTTTCATCGGCCCATGGCGCAAGGTTTCACGCCCGCGCTCCGCCATGACTTCAATAGGCAGGCAGCCGTCGAAATAGCCCGCTGTCTCTCCTTCATGGAACTCGGTTTTATCTGCCGAGAGCAAAGCGTCGATGAACGCCTCGTAGTCTTCTTTGGTCATCGGGCAATTGATATAGGCCTTTTGCTCGGCCTCCGTCTCGCCCTTGTCGTAACGCGATTGTTCCCAAGCCACCGACATGTCGATGGTTTCGGCATAAACAATTGGCGCGATAGCGTCGAAAAACGCCAATGATTCCTTGCCTGTAGCGCGCGCAATGGCCTGACCTAATGCATCGGACGTCAGCGGGCCTGTTGCGATGATCCATTGGCCGGAGCTGGGCAGTTCAGTGATTTCTTCGCCGCTCACGGTGATATTGGGATGCGCCAGCAAGGCATCTGTGACCGATTGCGAGAAGGGCTCTCGGTCCACCGCCAAGGCACCCCCGGCGGGGAGGCGATGTTTGTAAGCGGCGTCCATCACAACGGATCCCGCGGCGCGCATTTCCCAATGCAATAGCCCTACGGCATTTTGCTCATGGTCGTCTGAGCGGAATGAGTTTGAACACACCATTTCGGCCAGTTTGCCCGTCCGGTGCGCGAAAGTTTCGACGGTGGGGCGCATTTCATGAATGACGACCTTGATGCCGCGATTGGCCGCTTGCCAAGCGGCTTCAGACCCGGCCATGCCGCCGCCGATGATATGGAGTTCTTGTGTCATGAGAGCCAGATACGGCAGAAAACGCGGGCGGTCTAGCGGTCGATCGCAAGTCCAGAGGGCACTTGCGACGGCACGCCCAAACGGCCTTTGGCGGCGCGGGTATCTGTCAGCGCCTCAAGAAAGGCCACCAGTTCGGAAATTTGTTTTGTATCAAGGGGCTGAGCAGGCAACTCGATCGCCGCAGCAATGTTGATCAATTCATCTTGATCCTCCATCGCGCCCCAATCATCGCCCAAATTCACCTTTGGTAAAAGGGCTTCCTGACGGTCATAGGTCATCAAGCTGAGAATTGGGTCACTGTGATGACGAATGACTGCCTCGAGGCTCCCATAGGCGCCAGAATGCCCATAGGGTCCGGTGAGACTGACCATCCGAAGGGACGGGGTGCGAAAGCGGTATCGGTCTTCTTCATTACCCGTAATCGCTTGG
>Ga0102815_10000131_pt1 | contig 53418 bp, 44 predicted proteins | sample ColrivemetaGS759_FD_79113 | JGI IMG/M metagenome (GOLD analysis project Ga0102815, IMG submission 79113) | Estuarine microbial communities from the Columbia River estuary - Ebb tide ETM metaG S.759 | ecosystem: Environmental > Aquatic > Marine > Intertidal zone > Estuary | place: USA: Columbia... | reverse complement strand
TCGAGTATAACGGAAATGATTCGGTAGGAAGGATCTCATCAGAAATTCTCACTCCTGTAATAAATCAGTTCTCAGAATTTTTCAGGAGTGAAAGCAAGGAAGAAATAGAAGGAATAATCGAAGCGTACGGTGCAGGTAAGACAATAGGGGAATCTACTTTTCAATTGATCAACAGACTTTTTGGAAAATATGGATTGATCGTTCTTGACGGTGACAATAGGTCATTTAAATCATCCTTTTCCAGTGTTATTGAAAAGGAAATTGAATCAGGGATTTCTTATCGAGAAATTGAAAAGACCAATCACCTTCTTGGGCATGAAGGATTAAAGATCCAGGCTCATAGTAGGGAAATAAATATGTTCACTTTGTTAAACGGGAATAGAGCAAGGGTTATACATACAGATAAAGGGTTTTACATTGAGGGAGTTGGAGAAGCTGATTTGACTAAAGTAAAAGAATTGATCGCTGAAACTCCTGAACAGTTCTCGCCTAATGCGTTAATTCGACCGGTTTATCAGGAATTCATTTTACCGAATGTATGTTATGTCGGTGGTGTTGGAGAATTGAGCTACTGGCTTCAGATTAAAGGGGTATTTGAGGCCTATGGTGTGCCATATCCGCTGATTCAGGTTAGGAATTCTTTGCTATGGATCGATCTGTCTACTTCAAAGAAAATGATGAAATATGATCTTCATATTGAAGATGTGTTTATGGACATAGATCAAATCAAAAGAGAGTATATAGAAGAAAATGAAAAAGAAGGTCTTGATCTGTCTGAAATTGAAAGTTTGAATGAACAGTTGATCGTTTCTTTGAAGAACAAAGTTCTTGAAATTGATGCTTCGCTAGATGGATATGTGACTGGTGAAACAGTTCGAATGCAAAAGCAAATTCAAGGTATTCGTGAAAAGTTGATGAAAAACATGAAGCAGAAACACGACGCTGCGATGTTGTCGATTGATCAGGTAAAGCATAAATTGTTTCCATCGGGTGAATTACAAGAACGAAATCTAAATTTCTTTAATTTGACTCCAAATGGAAATGTTTCTGAGAAGATTGATCAGATCAAGTCAATGATAGATGCCTTCGAGAACGAGCTTATTATTGTTAGAGAGTAAAAATATTTAAACATATTTGGCGTTTCTATTTCGACTTAAAATTGATGCGGTTATCATTTATCTTACTTTTTTCTTTTATCTCACTGATTTCCAGTGCTCAGTATGCGGTGCGCGTAACCGGGAAGTGTCTTGATAAAAAAGGGAAGGGCTTGATCGCTGTAAAAGTAAGCTCAGATAAAGGAGAGCCGGGTACAGTTTATACCGATCAGTTTGGGGTGTACGAATTCTATGCTTTAAAAGGAGATACATTAAAGGTTCGCTACTCGCTGGGTGAATTTACATTTGACAAAACGGTCATAGTCCCAAATGAACGAACTCTTCGACTGGCGAATATTGATTTCCCAATACAACAACAGGATGTAGTAGAGGTAGTAGTAGATAAGAAAGATCCCTTTGAATTACCGAAACTACCGAAGTATGATCTGCAGAATATCCCAATGGGAAGTGTCGAAAGATCACTGGTCTATACTACTGCAGCAACGTCGAACAATGAGCTTACTTCAAACTATAACGTTAGAGGAGGGAACTATGACGAGAACCTTGTGTATGTTAATGGGTTCCTGATCTACAGACCTTTTTTGACGCGCAGTGGACAACAAGAGGGTATGAGTTTCATTAATTCGGCACTCGTCGAATCTATTCAGTTTTCTGCAGGTGGATTTAACGCTCAATACGGTGATAAATTAAGTTCAGTATTGGATATTACTTATAAAACGCCTACTGAATTCCATGGTTCGGCTATGGCTAGTTTGCTTGGAGTTGAAAGTCATGTTGAGGATGCTCCGACAAGTAGATTGAATTTCCTCGTTGGTGCCCGTTATCGTTCCAATGGCTACCTGCTTAACTCTCTACCAACAAAAGGGGCTTATAATCCTGTCTTCTGGGACGCTCAAATCCTGACAAATTATGCGATCAATGAAAATCTCACATGGTCATTAATTGGTCATCTTTCTTCGAACAATTATCGTTTTTCCCCACAGACACAAGAAACTGATTTTGGTACTGCAAATGAGGCCTATTCTTTTCGAATTTATTTTGATGGGCAGGAACAGACAAGGTTCCAAACCATGATGGGTGGTACTTCTTTAACCTGGAGACCCAACGAAAAGAACAAATACGAATGGTATGCAACTGTATTCAATACCAATGAAAGAGAGTACTTTGATATACAGGGTCAGTATTACATTAATGAGCTTGAAACGGACCCCTCAAAGGAAGAATATGGCGATTCAATAGCTGTATTGGGTGTTGGTACCTTTTTGAATCATGCACGCAACAAATTGAATGCAACCATCTTTAACACATACGTCCAAGCTACCCATGATGTAGTGTCGGGTTTTAAAGATGACGACCGAACCATTTTTCGAAGTCATTCATTCAATTATGGGGTGAATTACCAGCATGATATTTTCTATGATGTTCTTTCAGAATGGAAAATGGTAGATTCTGCAGGTTATAGTGTACCTCAAAATAATGATGGCAAAATCACTCTTTTTGAGACGATTAAGGGTGAGTTGAATTTATCAAATGATCGGTTGACATCTTTTGCTCAATGGAATGGTACGTGGTCCAGAAACAAAAAGGATCTCGCGATTGAATTAGCAAAAAAGGAAAAGAATGGACGTGAAAAAATAGATCGGGTCTATCGGGATACTATTTCGGAGTCACTTGCTAAGCTTGCATACACAATTGGAGTAAGAGCAGGATATACCGCTGTGAATAATGAATTATTTGTTACCCCTCGTGCTTCTTTGATCTATTACCCAAGGACATATATGGTTGATAAAGGTAAGGTTGTAAAAAGAGATCTGAGCTTTAGAATAGCGACAGGATTGTATTATCAACCCCCGTTTTACAGGGAAATGAGAACATTTACCGGTGGATTAAATACGAGTGTACTTGCTCAGAAATCTTTCCATTTTGTGACTGGATCAGACGTTTATTTTAAAATGTGGGGCAGAGATGTTCCATTCAAATTTACGGCAGAAGCTTATTACAAGTATATGTGGGATGTGAATCCATATGAGATCGAGAATGTGCGAACACGATATTATGCGAACAACGATGCGGTGGCATATGCGTATGGTTTGGATCTCAATATTCATGGTGAATTTGTGGAAGGGATAGAGTCATTTTTCAAGCTGGGTGTTTTGTCAACAAAAGAAGATGTCCTTTCAGATCAATATACGGAATACTATAATGCGGCAGGAGAAAGGATCATATTTGGCTATTCCGAAGATCAAACAGTTGTAGATAGTGCTGTGATATATCCAGGCTTTGTTCCTCGTCCTACAGATCAGATGATCAATTTTGGTGCATTGGTGCAGGATAGAATGCCTGGCTTTGAAAGTTTTTCTGTTCAAATGGGTATGCAATATGGAGCTCCTTTGCCATACGGTCCACCAGACAGGGACAGGTACAAAGATACCCTCCGAATGAAAGGATATTTTAGGGTAGATATAGGGATGTCATATGATTTCCTGTACAAGAAGAAAGATGGTCCCGGTTTCTTTCAGCGAAAATTCTCGGATGCGATCATTTCGTTCGAAGTGTTCAATTTGTTGGGTATCAACAACGTTTTGTCCAAGCAATGGATTCAGGATGTCGAGGGGAAATATTATTCAATTCCCAATTATCTTACACAAAGAAGATTCAATCTTAAGCTGATCCTGAGGTTCTGATTTTTTTAATCAACTGTTACTTTTTCTGGCTTGATAAGTTGTTAGGGTATGAGAACGCTTTATTTCACCCTGGCTTTTACTTTGACAGTGGCCTTATCGGCACAAGCTCAAAGCTCTGTCACGATCCGTGAGAGAATTAGATTTAAGGATACAGTCGAAGTATACAAGTATACTCCTGAGATCAATGGTTTCAATACGCTTCAGTTAAAGATGCATCCAGGTGATCATGAGATCCTGAACTTGAGTGATCTGAAAAAGCTGGCTGGTTTTACGATCACAGGCATTGATCTGGTTTATTCAGATTATCCGAAAGGAGAGGATTTCAGTGAGCTCAACAGAAAACGGATACTTGAGCTTTTTATGCAATTTCCAGAAGCTTTTGAGAGTAATATGGTAAACTGGCGACTGTTTAAGCAAACCGGAGTCTCTGAAACAGGAGGGATTCAGAATTATTTTCATGGTCTTACAGTTTATTACCGACCAATGCCAAGCTATCAGGATGAAAATCAAATGATCAATGATATCGTGGACGGAAAGGTGGCGCCTCAGGATTCTACCATTTTAAAGGTGTTGGATCGGAAAAAGGATTGGAAGAACATGCTTGTGGTTTGTGATGTAACCGGCAGTATGTCGCCTTATACGGCTCAGTTACTCTTCTGGATAAAAAGCAACCAGGCGATCAAATCCTTCAAACAAATTGTCTTTTTTAATGACGACGATGAGAAAAGTAATGATCAGAAACGTCAATTAGATACCTCGGGGATATGGAGTATTGAAACTGGTAATTCAAAAAAAGTGATCGATCAGGCATTTGTGGCGATGGAGAAAGGTGGGCATTATGAAAATAATCTTGAGGCCGTGTTTTATGCGATTAAAAAGTTTCCAGAAAATAAGATGAATGTGGTGATGATCGCAGATAACTGGGAAAGCCCATGTGACATGGCTCTTCTTGATTATTTAAAAAGAGAAAAAATTCCGGTTCGGATCATTGTCTGCGGAGTAACCGATCGACTCAATACCGTTTATCTGGATATTGCTCATGCAACCGGAGGTTCAGTACATACCATTGAGAGTGACCTCGAAGAGGTGGCTAAAATTGGAGAAGGCAAGGTTATTCGATTTGGTAAACTGAAATTCATGATGAACAATGGAAAGTTTGTTCAGGTGAAATGAGTCAAGGTGAGAGGGAGGGAGCTCCCTCTAACTGTTTTTTGAAGGAACCATTTTTCAGTTCTTAAACATGAACTTTTGAATCACAGAATAGGGTTAGAATACCCTAAATTTTACTATTTTTAACGACCTTGAAATTCAGGAAGTAAGCATGGAAAAAGTAGAAGTCTACAAACCAGTCAATAAGGTAAGAATAGTAACTGCGGCCTCATTGTTTGACGGTCATGATGCAGCGATAAATATTATGAGAAGGATCATACAGTCGACGGGCTGTGAGGTGATCCATTTAGGTCACGATCGTTCTGTAGAAGAAGTGGTAAATTGTGCGATCCAGGAGGATGTTCAGGCGATTGCAATGACATCTTATCAAGGTGGACATACAGAGTATTTCAAATACATGTATGACCTATTGAAGGAGAAAGGTGCGGAACACATCAAGATCTTCGGAGGGGGAGGAGGTACAATTCTTCCTTCTGAAATTGAAGAATTACAAGCTTACGGTATAACGAGAATTTATCATCCGGATGATGGTAGAGCAATGGGTCTTCAGGGGATGATCAATGATCTTGTTCAAAGGTGTGATTTTCCTGTTGGGACTGGTTTAACCAATGAGAAGGATCGTTTAAAAGAAAAGCATATACCTTCAATTGCTCATTTGATCTCTGCGGCTGAGAATTTCCCTGAAGAAAATGACGCTTTATTGAAAGAGATTGGAGCAATGGCATCCGATTCTAAAGTACCTGTTTTGGGTATTACAGGGACTGGTGGTGCAGGAAAATCATCATTGGTAGATGAATTGGTAAGACGATTTTTGATCGATTTTCCAACGAAAATGATTGCAGTAGTTTCAGTTGACCCTTCTAAAAGAAAGACTGGAGGTGCGTTACTAGGAGATAGGATCAGAATGAATTCGATTCGAAATGAGCGTGTATATATGCGTTCTTTGGCTACAAGACAATCCAATTTGGCATTGTCAAAGCATGTGTCTGAGGCGATCAATATTTTAAAAGTGGCAGAATACGATCTGATCATTCTTGAAACTTCCGGAATCGGCCAGTCTGATACTGAAATTCTTGACCACTCAGATGCATCACTGTATGTAATGACACCTGAATACGGTGCTGCTACGCAGTTGGAAAAGATCGATATGCTTGACTTTGCAGATATCATCGCATTGAACAAGTTTGATAAAAGAGGAGCATTAGATGCTTTGAGAGATGTTCGCAAGCAATATCAGCGAAATCAGAATCTCTGGGATCAGAACGTGGATGAAATGCCAGTATTTGGAACCATTGCATCACAATTCAATGATCCGGGAATGAACTCGCTTTACAAAGCGATCATGGATAAGGTTGTTGAAAAGACATCTGCTCTTTTGGAGTCTACATTTGAGATCACCAGAGAAATGAGCGAAAAGATCTTTGTTATTCCACCGGAAAGGACAAGGTATTTATCTGAAATTTCTGAAAACAACAGGTCTTATGATCATTGGGTAGACAAACAAGTTGAAGTCGCTGATCGTTTATTTGGACTCTACTCTTCGATAAACACAATTAGCAACTCAACTCTTGAAGATAAAGATCGATTGATCAAAGGGCTTCAGGAGGCGATGGAGAAGGAAAAGCTAGAACTTGATCCAAAAAACTGGGAGATACTTAATAAATGGGAAGAAAAAGTAGCTCTCTACAAGGCTCCTGAATTTCAGTTCAAAGTAAGAGACAAGATCCTGTCACTTCAGACACATACTGAATCATTGTCACATCTTGATATCCCAAAGGTAGCGACACCAAAATACAAGGGATGGGGAGATATATTGCGTTGGAGTCTTCAGGAGAATGTACCAGGCGAATTTCCATATACATCAGGATTATTCCCATTCAAGAGAGAAGGGGAGGATCCGACGAGGATGTTTGCAGGTGAAGGTGGTCCGGAAAGGACAAATAAGCGATTCCATTATGTATCGCTTGGAATGCCGGCTAAACGTTTGTCTACTGCATTTGACTCGGTTACTTTGTATGGAAATGATCCGGACCTAAGACCAGATATTTACGGAAAGATCGGGAACTCAGGAGTTTCGATCTGTTGTTTGGATGATGCCAAAAAATTATACTCTGGATTTGATCTTTCTCATCCGGCAACCTCGGTGTCAATGACCATTAATGGTCCGGCTCCAATGCTTTTAGGATTTTTCATGAATGCTGCAATCGATCAGAATTGTGAAAAATACATTAAAGCCAATGGTCTTGAAGCTGAAGTTGAGGCAAAAATTGCTGCTATATACAAAGAAAAAGGAGTTGAAAGACCTAATTATCAGGGAGAGCTTCCTGAAGGAAATGATGGATTAGGACTTATGCTTCTGGGGGTAACAGGAGACCAGGTGCTTCCAAAGGATGTTTATGAGCAGATCAAGGCTGAAACATTGACTCAAGTTAGAGGAACGGTTCAGGCAGATATTTTAAAAGAGGATCAGGCACAAAACACCTGTATTTTCTCTACTGAATTTGCACTTCGTTTAATGGGCGATGTCCAGGAGTATTTTATCGACAGGAAAGTAAGGAATTTCTATTCGGTTTCCATTTCTGGATATCACATCGCTGAAGCAGGGGCAAATCCGATCACTCAGTTGGCATTTACACTGGCAAATGGATTTACATATGTCGAGTATTACCTGAGTAGAGGAATGGACATAAACGATTTCGGTCCAAACTTATCATTCTTCTTCTCGAACGGTATTGACCCTGAATATGCAGTAATTGGTAGGGTAGCAAGAAGGATCTGGGCAAAGGCTCTTTCTAAAAAGTATGGAGCCAATGCAAGAGCTCAAATGTTGAAGTATCACATTCAGACTTCGGGAAGATCCCTACATGCTCAGGAAATTGATTTTAATGATATTCGCACAACGCTCCAGGCGCTTTATGCGATCTATGATAACTGTAATTCATTGCATACCAATGCATATGATGAAGCGATTACGACACCTACAGAGGAGTCTGTAAGAAGAGCGATGGCGATACAGCTGATCATAAACAGAGAGCTTGGATTGGCGAAGAACGAAAATCCACTTCAGGGATCGTTTATTATTGAAGAATTAACGGATTTGGTAGAGGAAGCAGTCCTTACTGAGTTTGACAGGATTACGGAACGAGGTGGGGTTCTTGGGGCGATGGAAACAATGTATCAGCGTTCTAAGATCCAGGAAGAATCATTGTATTATGAGACACTTAAGCATACGGGTGAATTTCCGATCATTGGTGTGAATACTTTCTTGAGCTCTAAAGGATCTCCTACGATTCTTCCTAAGGAAGTGATAAGAGCGACAGAAGAGGAAAAGCAGTACCAGATTACAATGCTTGAGAATTTGCATAAGGCTAATCTTCAGAGAGCTAAAGAAGGAATTGAAAAAGTTCAGGAAGCAGCAATTCAGAACAGGAACATGTTTGAAGAACTCATGGAAACATGTAAATATGCATCTTTAGGACAGATAACAAGTGCTTTGTTCGAAGTTGGAGGACAATACCGAAGAAATATGTAACTTTCATTGAATGAAGTTTAATTATATGAAGGGATATCTTGTGCTGGTCTTGATCTTGATCGGCACGACGATTTCTTTATCACAATGTCCAATTCTTCCAACCCCAACGATCTATCAGGAAAATAAGGGAGCCATTTTGCTTGGTGAAGAAATCTCTGTGAACAGTAATGACCTTCCGGATAATATCCGGACCATGCTTTCCAGAAGACTGACAGAGGAGTTTGGACTTCGAATGGTGGTTACTCCTAAGTCGCAAAAATTATCATTTCACAAGTTGGAAAATGTGCCACAGGATTTTTATTCGATCAATGTGGATGAAAATATCAGGATCAGTTATTCCAGTGAAGCCAGTTGTTTTTATGCGATCAACAGTCTTTTTCAGTTGATGTCGCGAGAGGAACAAGGGGTTAATTTGATCAAATGTTTTGTGAGTGATCAGCCAAAATATCATTGGCGAGGATTGCATCTCGATGTTTCACGTCATTTTTTCACGGTAGAGGAAGTTAAAAGGTACATTGATCTGATGTCCTACTATAAATTCAATACGTTTCACTGGCATTTGACAGATGATCAAGGATGGCGAATTGAAATCAAGAAATACCCGAAGCTTACTTCGGTAGGTGCATTTAGAGATAGCACGGTCATAGGCCATTATAATCGATCACCGCGTGAATATGAGGTAAAAAAATACGGTGGATTTTATACCCAGGAAGAGATCAAGGACATCGTTCTCTATGCCAAAAAAAGATACGTAACGATTGTTCCGGAAATTGAGATGCCAGGCCATAGTAGGGCTGCATTAGCTGCATATCCAGAACTATCATGCACAGGTGAAACTCAGAATGTGCCTGGATTATGGGGGATCTTTGATGCTATCTATTGCTCAAAAGAAGAATCCATTCGTTTTCTTCAAGATGTATTGGATGAAGTTCTTTATTTGTTTCCGTCAGAGTATATTCATATTGGTGGAGATGAAGCTCCAAAGACGAAATGGAAGGAGTGCGAAAAATGCCAAAAGGTAATTGCTCAGAATGGCTTAAAGGACGAGCATGAGCTTCAAAGTTATTTTATCCATCGAATGGATGACTACTTGACGGCAAAAGGAAGGAAATTGATCGGTTGGGATGAAATTCTTGAAGGAGGGTTGTCTCCGAATGCTGCAGTGATGTCTTGGAGAGGTTTTGAAGGGGGAATAGAAGCGGCAAAACAAGGACATTATGTGGTGATGTCACCTGGTTCCCATTGTTATTTTGATCATTATCAAAGCACGTTGTCAACTGAACCCGTAGCGATAGGAGGCTATACTCCATTAAACAAAGTGTACGCATTCGATCCTACGCCCAAAGATTTTTCACCCGCTGAAGCATCCTATGTGCTTGGTGGTCAGGCGAATTTGTGGACGGAGTATATTCCTGATTTTTCTCATTTGGAATACATGACTTACCCTCGGGCAATTGCTCTCTCACAAGCTCTTTGGTGTACGAAAAAGCCTTCATATGAATTTTTCAAAGAAGTATTGATCAACTATCATTTGCCTTTTTTAAAAACAAAGGGAGTAAATTATTCGGAAGCTTTGTTCTACCCAGTCATGCAGATCTTTGAAGCTGAGAATGGTCTAAAAATTCATTTTAAAGGAGAGAGAGAATACAGATATGATCTCTATGTAACGACGACTGATCCTGCGAAAGCGCTAAAAGGAGGCATGGTCGTTGAAAAGAAGGATACTCTTTACTTTGAGCGACTGAAAGGTTCGGATATTCACGAATACACATTTAAGTTATCTAGTGATCTATTAACGCAGCCAATTATCTACCATTGGTCCAATCATTCGATGATCGGAATAAAACCATTTCAACAAACTACTCCAAGTACTCAATATCCGGGAAATGAAATCTCTCTTACGGATGGTGTTTTTGGAGCAGAGCCATGGAAAGGATATGAATGGGTAGGGTATATACAATCAGAACCATTGATCTATGTATACGACCTTGGAACGAAGTCCGTGGTTGAAAAAGTCCAAATAAGCGCCCTTGAGGATGAAGGTTCTTGGATTCATCTTCCACAGAATTTCTCGGTTGAGGTCTCGAAAAATAATAAGAAATGGAAACCAGTAAAAACGACCTCTTCTGTGTTTTCAAAATCTTCTGGAAAAGCTGGTTTTATTTCGGAATTATTTATGAACGTTAAAAAGGTTCGTTATGTTAAGATTGTCGTTCAACCGAAAGAGAGAATTGAGGGTGGTAAACCGGGTGCTAACAATATTCCATGGACGTTTCTGGATGAAATTCGTATTATTCATCGATTATGAAGTTTGAATTGTGTGCTGCATCCGTTGAAGCAATAGATATTGCAACAGATTTGAATTTCGATAGGATAGAACTATGCCAGAGTCTTGAGCAAGGTGGATTAACAGCTTCCAACGGATTGATTAGATATGCTCTTGACAAAGAAATTGAGACTCACGTTCTTATTCGACCTAGGGCCGGAGGTTTCTCTTATTCGGCAGAAGAGAAAAAGATTATTATCGCCGATGTTGAGGAGTGTAGAAGGTTAGGGGTGAAAGGGGTTGTAATTGGTGGATTAACAGAATTTGGTGAGATCGACAAGGAATTACTTCAAATGATCAAAGGATCTGCTGGAGATCTTAAAGTTACGTTCCATCGCGCTTTTGATGATTCACTAGAATGGAAAAGATCCATCGATATATTGATAGAATGTGGTATAGATCGAGTGTTGACGTCTGGTATGGCGAGTTCTGTTGAGATCGGAATGCCTGCACTGAAACAATTGAATTCCTATTCCAATGGACGTATTGAGATCATGGCAGGCGGTGGAGTGAACTCATCCAATATTAAAAAGATCTTCGATGAGATCAAGCCCGATGCTATTCATTTTTCTGGTACCGTGAAGAGTGTTCTTGATGAAGAGTCTTTATTTTCAGAATCACTTCTAAAAGTGGATCGTAACAAAATACTTAGAATTTTAGATCAGGTTAAACTGTAATTTCTGGATCTTCATTGCGTTCTATCATTATGAACAGAGCATTTTTTCTTTTAACCTTTCTGATAACTTCCTATGCATTTTCTCAATGTGATTCTGTGAATGTACTGAATGAGAAGATCGTTTCTTTGGCAGTGCAAAAAGAGGGTAAAAAAGTTTTGAGAGGTGAGTGTTGGGATCTTGCAAAGTACGTGTTGGATGAAAATAACTGTAAATGGGATGGTCTATATAATTATGGAGAGGAGCTTTCAAAGAGCGCTTGTGTGATGCCTGGTGACATTATCCAGTTTAAGAATGTTAAACTGAAGTACGAAAGAAACGGACAAACCTTCAACGAAGTTATGACTCATCATACCGCGATCATTTCTCAGGTTAATGGAGAAGGAGATTATATAATATTACATCAGAACACTGGACAGTTCGGTAGAAAGGTCGGAAGATCCATTTTTAGAACAAGTGAAATGATCAAAGGAAGTATAAAAATTTATCGACCTGTTTCAAATTAGATCCTGTCTAACGTATACTGGATCATTTCGAGCATTTCATCATGATACCCTTCTGAAAAGTGCATTAATGGTCTGTTCGCAATTCCAAGACAAATCGTTGTTGCTTTATGTCCAAGCGCATGAGAGAGCGCAAATAAGGCTGAGCTCTCCATTTCAAAATTGGTTATTCTTAGCTCATCACTTTTAAAAGCTGTTAATTGCTCATTTAGTCCCTCTGTTTTCGTCTTGAGTCTTAATTGCCTTCCTTGAGGTCCATAGAATCCCGAAGACGTAATGGTTATTCCTTTATGGACTTTATGTGAATTTAACTTTTCTGTTAGATCGAAAGAAGACTCGACCAAATAGGGGATAATTGATTTAGGAAATTCAATTGCAGAGGTGATCTCCTTTAATAAGCTTGAATTCTGTGACAAATCGATATCGTAGAAATAAGCAATATTGTCAAGTCCCAAGGCGTGGGATGACAATATATACGAATGCAATGGAATATCCTCCTGTAGAATTCCACACGTTCCAATTCGAATAAACTCAGCGCATTGTTTTTGTGCTTTCTCGGTCCTTGTATCAAGATCGATGTTTAATAGGGCATCTATTTCATTGATCGTGATATCTATATTGTCAGTGCCAATTCCAGTAGATATTACAGAGATTCTTTTTGATTTATAAATTCCTGTATGACAATTGAATTCTCTGTGTTGAGAACGATGAGTAATCTCATCAAAGAAAGAACTGACCAAACCTACTCTTTCCTGATCACCAACTAAAATAATCTTGTTTGAAAGGTTCTCTGGTTTTAGACCTAAATGATATACTTCATTCGAGCTGTTCAGTACCAGTTCAGATTTTGGGAAATACTTCATGTGGTAAAAATAAAAAATGCCGCGTAAAACACGGCATTTCTATTGGGGTTTAGGGAATTAGTTTCCGGTAACGCTTCCAAATACTTTTTGTAGTAAATCAGAAACTCTTGCCATAGGATCTTTTCGAATTTTGTTTTCTTCCTTTTCGACCATGATAAACAAACCTGAAATAGCTCTTTCAGTGACATATTTGTTCAAGTCAGGATTCAATTTTTCACCTCCGGTAATAGTCATTGCGTTGTTATACTTTGTAATGATAGGGTTCCAGTATTCCGTGAGTTTTACTTTCGAGATAGCAGCTTCAACTTTTGGAGCGAAGGCCTCTACTAATTTACTTGTCGTATTATCCTTTAAAAACTTTGTTGCGGCACCATCACCTCCATTAAGTATCGAGAATCCATCAGAGATGGACATATTCTTTATTGCATCGCCAAAAATTGGAAGAGCTTCTTTCGTTGCTTCTTCTGCTGCGCGATTCAAGGTAACTTCAAACTTTTCTACTTGGCTGTCAAGCCCCCAATCCATTGCTTTTTGTCTTACTTTGATTGCATCTTCAGGGAAAGGAAGTTTGATTTCGCTATTTTTCCAGAATCCGTCAGTAACAGAAGTTAGATCAACTGAGTTTTTAATTCCAACACTGAGTGCTTCTTTTAAACCGGAAATAACTTCGTCATTCGTTAATGAGGGTTTTGTATTAGTAGGTGTTGTAAGAACTGTTTGTGCAGCCTGGTCAAGCACATCACAAGCAACTAGTCCAAGAGCAGCAAATGTAAGAACAGGTATGATTATCGTCTTTTTCATTTTAATTTGATTTTGTCAAACTTACTATTTTCTTATTAAGGTCAAAAATAGTACCAAAGAAAAAAGGAGGCCGTAGCCTCCTTTTTTTATCTCAAGACATTTATATGTCCTTTAAATTCGGATTTATCATCCTTGTAAGGGTCTTTTACTGTAGCTTTCCAATTATAAGTCCCCTGAGGAACAATTTCTCCATTATAGGTGCCATCCCATTTTGCATATGGATTGTGTGTTTCCCAGATAATCTCTCCCCATCTGTTGAAAATATATAACTCGAAGTCATAAATATCAATTCCTGAAACAAAAAACTCCCAGCTCTGGTTATATTCATCGTCATCTGGTGTAAATGCATTCGGCGCATAGAATAAAATCGCAGGAACGATATTCATAAGATATGTAACAGTATCTGTGCAGCCATATTCCGTTGTTACAATTAAAGTAACAGGGTACGTACCTGGTTCACCCTCAGGGAAAAAGAATGACGGGTTTTCAGAATAACTGTAAGTTGGTGTTGAACCAGGGCTAAACCATTCCCATTGAATGACATCAAAGGTTGAACGATCCTGCATCTGAATGGCAGTTTCAAAAACTGTTGCAGGATTTGCAGAAAAAGTAAAGTCAGCGACTGGCAGAGGAAGTGCTTCAACAATATTTTGCTGTGAACTTGTGTATACACATCCATAGATAGATGTTACGGTAAGTTCTAGCGAATAATAGTTTGGAACATCAAATACAATACTTACAGGATCCTGACCATTATTCAAGAAAGCAGAACCATCTGAGAATTCCCAAAGCGTCGTTGCAATTTCTGACCCATTTTCCGAATCGTTTGTAAATATAAAATCAGCAGGGATACAGTCTTCAGGTCTGTCAGGCACGGCACTCGGCACGATAGGAGTAGGGAAGTAGATCAAATTACATTCTTGTGTTGTTGGTGACCCACAAGCCTCGGACATTATGACACAATATGTTGTATTCGTATTAACAGGGTCAACTGTAATTGAATTGCCTGTACCGATAGTTTGTTCATTTTCAGACCAAGTAAAAGTGTAAGGACTTGAACCGCCTGTTCCTTGAACTTCAAGTAAAATATCATCCTCCGGACAGATTTGAGTATCTGGCGTCAGGAATGTAATTGATAAAGGATTAGGTTCTGCAAGAGTTCCGTCAACAGTAATTACACACCCGTTTGCATCCGTGATAGTCAAAGTATGATCTCCTACATAAAGATCGTTCGCAATATTGGCAGTTGAAGAGGAGTTATTCCAATTGTATGAGTAAGGAGAAGTACCCTGAGTAACACCAATTTCGATCATTCCATCATTTCCTGAGTTGCATGCAACATCCGTTTGATCTAATATGGTACCTATCATTCCGGGGATTTCTGAAACTGTAAGATTAACAGTTCCAACGCATCCTACGGTGGAGTTTATAGTACAGATATAATTTCCTGCTGCAAGACCTGTTGCTGTTTGAGTAGTTTGATTGTTAGGGTCATCCCAAGAATAGGTGATCGTTCCCAATGGAGGAATCATTTCTGCAAACGCAGTTCCATCTGCTCCTCCAGGGCAACTAACAACAGTTGTAGAACCAGAAAAAGAAGCAGGTGTATCACCAACAGTAACTGACGCCGTTGAAGGACAACCGTTCCCATCAACCATACTCACAGTGTATGTGCCCGCAGATACATTATTGACTGTTTGGCTGCTTGATGCCAATGATGGCCAACTATAGGTAAAAGGGGGAATACCCGTCGTGGGATTTGCTGTAACAGTTCCAATTCCACTGCTACAAATGTCAGGTGTCGAAGTTGCGGAAACAGCCGAATTTACGCGAGTGAGCCAAGTTGTATCTTGGGTGATGGATCCAATATTTGCACCGCAAGCCGTTCCTGTTACAAAATATCCAGTCGTACCCGGAGGGACAGTTGTTACATTCAATACTCCATTATTGTATGGAAATGTTTGACCTAAAGTATTACCCCATGCCATGTTGGTTCCAGGGGAAGAAACAAGTATATATGGAACTGTCGCAATAGTATAGGCCATCGTGTTGTTTGGAGCAGTAGGCGTATATCTTTTACCATCCTGATTAGTGAACCACTGTTGGTTGTTTCTTCCAGGCGTAAAATGACCTATAATAGGAGTTCCTGTGTTTTCAGTTGCTTGCACGGCTAACCCACCATTCCAACTGTTACAATTTGGTTTGTCACCAATATGATATTCTACAATATTTGATGTTTCATAAAGGATGATTCCGAAATAAGCACAACCTCCACACGAGAACATTGGGATTTCCTTGTAAAGAGCGACAAACTTTCTGTTGGGCGCTGTACCTATCGTTTGATATTGAACCTGGCCGCCTACGCCTGGATTGATATCCATATAGCAACCCATAGTTGCGTTACGGTAGTCCGCAAATGGACCGGGAACAGTGCCAGCGCCTCCAAGTGCCCATGCACAATAACCATTCGCTTTGGCCAAATCAAAAGATAACAGTCCATTTGATCCGATCACCAATTGATTGTAATTATTACCGTAAAAGTTGAATGTGAAGCCAATATTGATCACACCTGAGTAATTGTCATCCCAAAGAGTAACATTGGTAGGGGCGTTGAGGTAAATTCCGGCACCTCCACCTGAACCTCCTGATCCACAGTTATTTATTGTGACAGATTGGCCTTGACATACAGTGGCATCTTCTCCCAGACACAGGGTTACCGGAGGCAAAGCTTGTGCAGAAAGGATCAATGATGTGAAAACAAAAAACTGCGTAAAAAATATTTTTTTCATAAGTAACTTCTAAGTCTTGTTTCCTTAACGAATAAATTGATGTCAAGGTTGCCTGTAATTAAAACAAATTTACATCAAGAAATTCAAGAATTGAAAGAAAACGTTTTACATTGAATAAATATGCCATCTCCGCGAATATTTAGGGATTTTAAACATATTTTACAAAAAACATTCAGAGGTTTAAAAAATATATACATTTGTCGCGTTGATAAAAATACAAACGTATGTCTACTAAATACCAAGCTGAGATTGATGCTTTCATGGATCGTGTGAAAGCGAAAAATGGACATGAGCCTGAATTTTTGCAGGCTGTTCATGAAGTTGCGGAGGCTGTAATTCCGTTAATTGAAGAAACTCCGAAATATAAGGAAGCAAAAATCCTTGACCGAATTGTTGAGCCAGAAAGAACCATCATTTTCCGAGTTCCTTGGTTGGATGATAACGGAAAGGTGCAGGTGAACAGAGGATATAGAGTTGAATTCAACTCTGCTATTGGACCATACAAAGGAGGATTAAGATTCCACCCTTCAGTGAATCTTTCGATCCTGAAATTCTTGGGATTCGAGCAAATCTTTAAAAACTCATTGACAACCCTTCCAATGGGAGGAGGTAAAGGAGGTTCAGATTTTGATCCAAAAGGAAAATCAGATAACGAAGTAATGAAGTTTTGTCAGTCCTTTATGACTGAACTTTCTCGTCATATTGGCGCTGATACTGACGTTCCTGCTGGAGATATCGGTGTTGGTGGTCGTGAAATCGGTTATATGTTTGGTCAATACAAAAGAATTAGAAACGAATTCACTGGAGTTCTTACTGGAAAGGCAAGAAACTGGGGTGGTTCATTGATCCGCCCTGAAGCAACTGGATACGGAACAGTTTATTTCGCTAAAGAAATGCTTTCTGTGAAAGGTGATTCCTTCGCTGGAAAGATCGTTACAGTTTCAGGTTCTGGAAACGTTGCTCAGTATGCTTGTGAAAAGGCTACACAATTGGGCGCTAAGGTTGTTACCCTTTCAGATTCGGAAGGATATATCTATGATGAAGCGGGCATCGACGCAGAGAAGCTTGCCTTCGTTATGGATCTAAAGAATGTGAAAAGAGGTCGTATCTCAGAATTTACTGCGAAATATCCATCAGCGAAATTCGTTGCTGGTAAGCGTCCTTGGGAAGTTCAGTGTGATATCGCTCTTCCATGTGCCACACAGAACGAATTGAATGGTGATGAGGCGAAAGTTCTTGTTTCGAATGGTGTAAAGTGTGTTGCAGAAGGAGCGAACATGCCATCAACACCTGAAGCAATTGAAGTTTTTCAGGCTTCAAGAGTACTTTTCTCTCCGGGAAAAGCATCTAACGCTGGTGGTGTGGCAACTTCAGGATTGGAAATGTCACAAAACTCACTGCGTCTTTCTTGGTCATCTGAAGAAGTTGATCAAAGATTACATGGCATTATGGTTTCTATCCACGAGGCTTGCGTTAAATACGGAAAGCGTGAAGATGGAACAATTGACTATGTAAAGGGTGCAAATGTTGCAGGGTTTGTTAAGGTTGCTGATTCAATGATCGATCAGGGATTGGTTTAATAAACTTCTTACAAATATTGAAGCCTGTCTTTGGACAGGCTTTTTTTTTAACATTTCCCTTTCAGAATGGTGAATTACTTAGTTTTGTACTTTAAATTATTACAATGGAAGTTTTAGAAAAACGACATATTGAATTCGATCGAGCAGGATTTGAGAATGAAGAATTACTGAAGATCTATGAGACTCTTTTGAGACCACGTCTGATCGAAGAAAAGATGTTGATCCTACTCCGTCAGGGAAAGATCACAAAATGGTTTTCGGGATGGGGACAAGAAGCGATTTCAGTTGGATGCGCTTTTGCGATGGATCGAGATGAGTATATTCTTCCTATGCATCGTAATTTGGGAGTATTCACAACGAGAGATATTCCTTTAGAAAGATTATTTGCCCAATTCCAGGGGAAAATGTCCGGTTTTACAAAAGGAAGAGATCGTTCATTCCATTTTGGAACCCAAGAACATAAGATTGTAGGTATGATCTCTCATCTTGGACCACAGTTAGGAATAGCTGATGGGATAGCGCTTTCTTCAGTCCTTAAGGATCAAAAGAAATCTACAATAGTATTTACCGGCGATGGTGGAGCTTCTGAGGGAGACTTTCATGAGGCTTTAAATGTTGCTGCTGTATGGGATTTACCTGTGATCTTTGCTATTGAAAATAACAGATGGGGACTTTCAACTCCTTCCTCAGAACAATTCAGATGTAAGCAATTTATTGATAAAGGAATTGGTTATGGAATGAATGCGATTCAGGTTAATGGAAACAACATTCTTGATGTAATTCGCACGGTTAGAAAGATCAATGACGAAATTAGGAAAGATCCAAAGCCATATATTCTTGAGCTCATGACCTTTAGAATGAGAGGGCATGAAGAAGCTTCCGGAACCAAATATTATCCTGAGGGACTTCAAGATGAATGGTCAAAGCAGGATCCAGTAATGAACTTTGAGTTTTTCCTGAAGGAAGAGGGAATACTGACTGACGAAAATGAGGCTGCTTTGAAAAAGCAGATCAAAGAAGAAATTCAGAAAGGTTTCGATACTGCCCAAGCGGAGCCTGCAGCTGAAGCTTCTTTGGAAAGAGAATTGGCTGACATGTATGCTCCGTTTGAGCAGACTGTTGTTACAGCTCAAGGTGAAACTTCTGAAAAAAGATTTATTGATGCTGTTCAGGATGGATTGAAACAATCCATGGAGAAATATCCGAATCTTGTATTAATGGGACAGGATATTGCTGAATATGGCGGGGCATTCAAAGTTACTGAAGGATTTGTTGATCTTTTTGGGAAAGGTAGAGTTCGTAACACGCCACTTTGTGAGTCAGCAATTGTTGGAGCAGGATTAGGCCTCTCAATTTCAGGAATGAAGGCGGTTGTTGAAATGCAATTTGCTGACTTTGTTACGTGTGGTTTTAATCAAATTGTGAATAATCTGGCTAAGATCCATTGGAGATGGGGACAAAATGCAGATGTCGTTGTTCGAATGCCAACTGGAGCTGGAACAGCTGCTGGGCCATATCATTCACAAAGCAATGAAGCATGGTTTGTCCATACCCCTGGTTTGAAGGTTGTTTATCCAAGCACACCATATGATGCTAAAGGTTTGATCAATGCCGCTATCGAGGATCCAAATCCAGTGATGGTTTTTGAGCATAAGTATTTGTATAGAAGTATCAAGGAGGAAATTCCTGACGACTACTACACTGTAGAGATCGGAAAGGCAAGAACGGTGAATAGTGGTACTGATCTTACGGTAATTACTTATGGTCTGGGAGTATTGTGGGCCGAAGAGGTCTCTGCAGAAAATCCTGAGATCTCATTTGAGATTCTTGATCTGAGAACTTTGCTTCCGTTGGATGTGGAGGCTATTTATAGTGCTGTTAGAAAAACAGGAAGAGTAATCGTTTTGCATGAAGACTGTATGACAGGTGGAATTGGTGGAGAAGTTGCTGCTTTAATCACTGAGAATTGTTTCGCTGACCTGGATGCACCTGTGAAACGAATAGCTTCTTTGGATACTGCTGTGCCATTTGCTGTGCCACTGGAAGCGCAGTTCCTTCCTAAAGAAAGATTTAAAAATGCCGTTAAAGAAATAATGGGATATTAAGAACAAAAAAAGAGGGAGCAATTTTGCTCCCTCTTTTTTTGTTTATTCATTTTAGTCCTTGATGACTGAGTATCCAGGGTATTTCTTTGAATCAAAAACAAACTTTGAATCTTCGATTGCGGTATTTCCGTCAAACTTGTTGACTGTATAGGTCATTGTTGTACCATCCTTAGTTTTAAGAACTGCCTTTTTCAATTCATTCGATGATTTCGAGATATATAATGTGATAGTGTGGTATTCAACTTTCGCCGGGTTTTTTGGATACAAGTTAATTACGTGAACTGCCTCATTGTTCAATTTGTCTTCACGATCGTACTTGTTCTTAAATCCAGTTTCCCAAATCGTCATTAATTTTTTTGGATTAATTGACTCTTCATCTGCTTCAGCAGCATCAGTTTCGTAAACCGTTTTTTCTTCCTTAACAATTGTCCAGGTTTTGGTTCCATTCGAAATAATAGTGTTCTCTCCATAGGTAGCACAGAATTTATCACCTTTCACCCAACCTTTACCTGTTTCAGTTTCATTCGTTCCTGTTGCTGCATTTTTGATAGTCGCGGAAAACTCGATGTAAAACGTTTTATAGCCTTTCATTTTTGTGGACAACTTATCAAGGATACCTTGAGATTTAGTATCCTGTGCAAAAGTTGAAAAGGCGTAAAGAGCAATTATTGTAAGTACGTATCTCATTTGTTTAATTTTCGGTGCAAATATCAGAAATTGTGCCAAAGGAAAAAAATTAACGATCAAGAATAGAGAGAATTCCTTTGAACGTTTCTATATGAATATCGTGACCACCCTGAAAATCAATAGTATTAAAGCCAAAAGAGCGATATAACGTTCTAACTTTCTCGGCATCTTCATTTATATAGTATTGATCTTCATTTCCTAAAACGAAGTAATTATCAGCATTATCCTTTTGAATTAAGTTTTCGTCAATGTCGGGTGGGAACACTGTTGCCCACATGATCAAGTTCTTGACATTCTGGTTGTTCTTTGAATAAAACCACCTGGCAGCTGTTGCCCCTCCTTGAGAAAAACCCAGTAAGATTATTTTTTTTGAAGGGTGAGTGTCTTGAATGTGCTCAATGATCTTATCTAAGAAAAGGATGTTATCACTGATATCGTCCTCTCTTTCTGTCTTTGTCATCCACGAGGCACCAACTCTTCCTTCGGTTCCATTAAGATAGAAACGATGCAAACCTTCCGGAGCGATGAAGAGGGAATCATTATAAAGAGAACTAAATTTTCGAATAAAAAACTCAGCCGATTGTCCGTATCCATGTAAGGCAATCACAACGATATTACTTCCCTCGTTTCCTTCTTTGAAGATACGAGCCGTTTTATTTACGACGATCTTTTCTTTCATTGGCAACAAAAATAGAAATAGATTGTATTTTTGAGTATGCGAAAATTACTGGCATCTGTTCTTCTGGTAATTGTTCTCTGGCAATTGTTAGGGTTTGCTGGATATTTTGAATTCTCAAGATATCAGATCCGTAAAGAGATCAAAACACTTCTAAAAAATGGTGTAGACAAAAAAGATCTGATCTTTTTTACCTTGTCGTCTACCGAATATGCCTCTCTGAAATGGGTGAAAAAGAATGAATTCGTATATGGTGATCATTTTTATGATGTAGTGCGGGAAGAAAAAGGTAAGGGGATTTACTCTTTACAGTGTATTTCGGATGATATGGAGACGGTATTATTTGCAAAACTCGATCAGACAGTTTCAATGAATCAAACTCAGAAGAATAGTAGTGTGATCATTAATTGGTTTGAATTATTGATTTCGCCGTATTTTCCTGTGAACGAGTTGTCTCTGCACTTGAATGATTTTTCAGAGGAAGATCGAATATTCTTTAAACAGCTTTTTGCTACTTTATGGGTTGATTATGAATTGACAATTGGACCTCCTGAGGAGAAGTGGTTTTCTTAGATCATTTATTACAAACCAATTAATCAAAGTTTTATTAATTCATAAATCATGAGAAATATTCTCTTAGGATATTCTCTACTCTGCTCAATATTGTTGTTTGGCCAGAATGAGAATTCAATGTACGAGCTTAAAGTGATCGATATTCTTTCCTTAAAGCCAATAGAAGGAGTAACGGTTTTAAATAACACTAATAATCAGATCATTGGTAGATCTGATTCGAAAGGTCTAATTTCCCTTAAACCGATCAAAGGCGAAATTCAAGTTTCGCTAAACCATCCGATGTATGAGAAATACACCACTCAACTTCCTCTTGCGGAAGGTGAAACTATAATTCGTCTTTCTGAAAACGTATCATCAATCGACGAGGTGGTTGTCTCTGCGAGTAAATTCGAAGAGAAACGTAAGGATGTATCTCAAAAGATACAAGTGATCCGCGCATCTGAGCTGGAAAATATGAATCAGACATCGACTGCTGACGTGTTAGCAAATTCAGGAAATGTGATGGTTCAGAAAAGTCAGCTAGGTGGAGGTAGTCCTGTGATCAGAGGATTTGAAACAAATAAAGTGCTGATTGTTATTGACGGCATTCGAATGAACAATGCAATCTATAGGGGGGGGCACCTTCAAAATGTCATTACCCTCGATAATGCAATTTTTGATCGTGCTGAAATCGTGTACGGTCCGGGCTCAGTAGTTTACGGTTCCGATGCATTGGGAGGAGTAATGTCATTTAGAACAAAGGATCCCTTGCTTTCTTCAGATGGAAAGCTATTGGTTAAAGCCAATGCGTACACGAGGTATATGAGTGCTGCCAGCGGTTATGCTGCTCACGCCGATGTGGCCGTAGGGTCAAAGAAATTTGGTTCATTAACATCGTTTACATATTCGAATTTTGGTGATTTAAGACAAGGTTCTAACCGCGAGATCTTTGCAGGTAATTTTGGTGCAAGATCATGGTATCAGGACAGAATTGGTGGGAAAGACACCATGATCATGAATGCTGATTCGAATCTTCAAGTGGGATCGGGATATACGCAATACGATCTTTTGCAGAAGTTTATGTTCCAGCAAAATGAAAATGTCAAACATATGATCAATTTGCAATATTCAACTTCATCAAACATTCCCCGATACGACAGATTATCTCAAATGTCCTCCGGTCTTCCAAGATTTGCTGAGTGGTATTATGGCCCTCAGGACAGACTTCTTGCTGCTTATACTCTGGCGCTAACGAATAAAAATAAGATGTATGATAATGCAAGGTTAATTCTGGGTTATCAACAGATCGAAGAAAGTAGAATGGATCGTAGATTTAATAATACTGGGCTGAACCATCGAATTGAAAACCTTGACATTTACACATTGAATCTTGATCTCGCCAAAAAATCAGGTAAAAATGAGTTGAGATACGGATTGGAAGGGTGGTACAACAAGGTTGCATCTACCGCTTTCAAAAAAGATATCGAGACTGGAGTTGAATCGCCTTTGGATACGAGATATGCATCCGGAGGAGCAACTATGAGCTCTATCGCGTTTTATTTGACGCATACCTATGAGATCAATGATCATTTGATTTTAAATGACGGGCTACGATTCTCTAGTGTCGGACTGAATGCAAAATTTACCGATACTACTTTTTTCAAATTCCCATTTGATGAGGCGTCACAACAAAATTCAGCTCTAAATGGAAATGTTGGCTTGATCTATATGCCCGATGCAGAAACCAGAATAAATGCACTTTTCTCTACGGGCTTCAGAGCTCCGAATGTGGATGATCTAAGTAAAGTGTTTGAGTCATCTCCAGGAAATATTATTGTCCCTAATGAAAACATAAAGCCTGAATACACCTATAATGGTGAATTGGGGATAGGGCATAAATTAGGAAGAAAAGTAGATGTTCAGGCTACTGGTTATTACACATTTCTAACCAATGCACTTACAGTGAAGAATGATCAATTCAACGGTCAGGATTCTATTCTATATGACGGAGTAATGAGTAATGTTGTTTCCATGCAGAATGCGAGTAGGGCATATTTATACGGTTTGGAACTTTCAATGAATGGAAAGATCAGTAATCATGTGAAGGTGTATGCGACATATAATTATACGTATGGGAGGATCATCAATGATTCAACGGCGGCAATTCCGTTGGATCACATTCCACCAGTTTTTGGAAAGCTTGGATTCCAGGTGATAGATGGGAAATTTCGCGGTGAAATGTTTGTGAATTATAGCGGTTGGAAAAGAATTGAAGATTACAATCCTTTCGGAGAGGATAATCAAGCATTCGCCTTATCCCAAGGGATGCCTTCATGGTACACGATCAATGCTAGATTTGGATATCAGTTCAATAAAAACCTTGGAATTCAATTGGCTTGCGAAAATATCCTGGATAGGAATTATAGAGTGTTTGCATCAAACATTTCTGCTCCTGGACGAAACTTCATCTTTACTTTAAGAGGAAGTTTTTAAGGATATCTTCTATTGAGTAATGCCTTCACCTTTTTAGGTACAGGCATTATTTTTTTGTCATGTACATATCGGTAGATGAGACAAAGAAAAAATGATGTAAAACTTCTTTGGTTGGCCTCAAATCTGGTGAGTAGGTGAAAAGGTCTTCAGCGCTTTCAGGATTATCGAAATCTGCTTTTAAGATGTAAATATCCTTTTGGATCCCTGCTGTTCCTTCTCCAAACTTTAGAACATATGCTTCTTTTTGTTCAGTTCCCAATCCATCGAAGTTTTTCCAGTGAAAAATTCTTTTCGGGGTATGATTTCTAATAGAATAGATTGCTTTATAGCTTGAGTTTCTGATTCTATAATCGATCAAAATATCTTGATATACCTGACTTGTGATATTGTCAAATTTTACGGTCAGTTCAGCTTGAGGTGTAGAAGAAATGACTTGTGGAGGCGATATTTTATTAAGTGCACCATCATAATAGAAAATGTAATTGTAATTACCCATGTAGCCAACTTCCGCTCTTTTAGCCGTGTTATTGAATTTCAGGGCTTCTTCAATAGCAAAGTCATACCTATTAACAGTAATGATGGCATCTTCTCGGTCGTCGCCATCAAGGTTGGCTCGGTATATCTTTAATGAATATTTTTCATTGACAGGTATTGTTAAGCTTGCCTCAACATGTCTTTTTGCTCTTGATTCAAGAGATTCGTTTTCGTCGGTTTCGACTTCATTGGTGACAACTGTATCTGTATTTTCAACTTCGGAGCAGCTGGTAAGGAACAAGATCATTAAGAGTGCGAGCCAATTCTTCATACGACAAAGATAGGTGGATTAGTATTAGACTTCAACGCCAAATTTTATAATTTTAAAACATGAATGTGAGAATAAATGAAGAATGGAAATCATTGTTGAAAGATGAGTTCGAAAAGCCATATTTTCATGAGTTAAGTACCTTTGTCAAAAATGAATATGCTCAAAATCCGGGTAGGATCTTTCCTGCAGGAAATGAGATCTTCAGGGCATTTGATCTTTGTTCGCCTTCAAAAGTGAAGGTTGTCATTCTGGGGCAGGATCCGTACCCGACCAAAGGACATGCTCATGGGCTTTGCTTTTCGGTTAATGATAAAGTGAAACCACTACCAAAGAGTTTGGTTAATATTTTTAAAGAACTTGAGTCTGATCTATCTATTCAAGCGCCAGCAAATGGGGATTTGTCCAATTGGGCTGAACAAGGAGTTTTAATGATCAATACTGTCTTAACTGTTCGGGAAGGATTGCCAGATAGTCATTCAGGCAAAGGTTGGGAAAAGTTTACCGATGCTGCAATTCAACATTTGGCAAATAGCAGGTCAGAATTAGTTTATGTCTTGTGGGGCGCAAAGGCACAAAAAAAGGTAGAATATATTGACACTCATAAGAATCTGATCATTTCGAGTCCACACCCATCACCATTATCTGCACATCGTGGATTTTTTGGATCAAAACCATTTTCACGGATTAACGAATATCTGTTGAAAAAGGGCCAAACACAAATCAATTGGTAGGCTTACGCATGTTTTGTTTAACTATCTTTGCAGGCAATGGAATTAAAGAATGATCTCATTTTAAGAGCTGCAAGGGGTGAAGATATTGATCGCTATCCCGTGTGGCTTATGCGTCAAGCTGGTAGAATCTTACCTGAATACAGAGCTGTAAGATCGAGTTTGTCTGGTTTTAAAGAATTGGTTGAAACTCCGGAAAGGGCCGCTGAAGTTACGATTCAGCCGGTAGATATCCTGGGTGTGGATGCAGCAATTATTTTTTCGGACATCCTTGTAGTTCCTGAAGCAATGGGACTGGAATATCAAATGATCGAGCAAAAAGGACCGTGGTTTGAAAAAACGATCAGGTCCAGAGAGGAATTGAAAATGATTTCTGATTCCTTTGACATAAATGATCGTTTGGGATACGTCCTGGAGGCAATAAAGATCACGAACAAAGAGCTAGACGGGAGAGTTCCTCTAATCGGTTTTGCGGGTGCGCCATGGACGATTCTCTGTTATATGGTCGAAGGAAAAGGATCTAAAACATTCTCCGAATCCAGAAAACTTTTATACACTGATCCTGCTTTGGCACATGAGTTGTTAAGTATGATCACTAAAGTGACAATTCAGTATTTGAAAGCACAGATCAAGGCGGGAGCTCATATGGTTCAGATCTTTGATTCTTGGGCAGGAATTCTGGGAACAGAGCAATACGCTGAATTTGGATTGAAATACATAAGTTTAATTGCTGATGCGATCAACGAGGTTCCGGTGACGATCTTTTCGAAAGGAGCTATAACCTCAATTGGATACATTGGAAAATTAAATTGTAATACTGTCGGACTTGACTGGAACATGGATATTTCAGAGGCAAGAAAAATGTTTGGAGAGAGTAGAACTCTTCAAGGCAATTTGGATCCTTGTGCTTTATATAGTAGCCATAAAGATGTTGAGAATCTGACAATTAAAATGTTGGATACTTTCACGAGTAAGCGACATATTGTAAATTTGGGTCACGGAGTTTATCCAGATGTTGATCCGGAAAAGGTGAAAACGTTCATTAAAACAGTAAAGAATTATGAATTACGTAAGTAAGAATTTTAAGAATGTAGTTTCGATTCTATTCGTAGGATTGTTAACAACAAATTCATTTGCTCAGGGTGAAAACCTTTTGTCAAACGGTGGTTTTGAATCAACTGATGGAAAGGTGAAAAAGCTCGGTGGAATCGAAAGTGCTACGACATGGACATCTCCAACAGGAGTTCGAGCTGACCTTTTTACACCTGGTAAGGTGATCGACATTAGTACTCCAATGAACATCTATGGAAAAGAAGAAGCGAAGGAAGGTTCAAACTATGCAGGAATCGTTGCTTTTTCCTTTGGAGACAAGGTGCCAAGATCATATATCATGGCAAAATTGGATTCGCCTCTAAAGAAGGGAATGAAGTATTGTGTTTCATTTCATGTGTCTTTAGCGGAAGCTTCAAAATATGCAAGTAATAATATTGGAGCGAATCTATCGAAGAAACCTTTTGCTACGGATTCGAAGACTGCTATTATCGATGAAGCGCACGTAAAACACTACAATAACAAGGTGTTTAATGCCACGTACAATTGGGACAAAGTTTGTGGAATATTTGAAGCTGAAGGTGGAGAAAAGTACATCACTATCGGAAATTTTGATCCTAACGACAAAACCAAATATGAGAACAACAAAAAGCCGAATAACAAAGAAATGAAGCTTACTCAGGTGATTTCGGCTTATTACTATATTGATGATATCTCTATTCAGTTGATCGATAACAATGAGCAATGCGATTGTCTGATCACTGAAAATGAGAACAATTATTCTTCAACGATCTATCAGAAAGCGGTTGTATTGAATGATAAAATGACATCTGCTGAGAAGGTGGAAGCTCAAAAAGTATTCTTTGCGTTTGGTAAGACGACATTAACTACTGAAGGAGAAGAGGCACTTGATCTGATCGCAGAAGAAATGAAGGCAAATACTTCTATGAAACTTGAAGTGATGGGGCATAGTGATGCAGAAGAAGATAAGGTAGGTCTTGAGAAGGAGATGTATGCAGATATGGCTTCAAAAAGAGTCAATGCTGTCATGTCTTATTTAATGGATAAAGGAATCGAAGAGGGTAGAATGATCCCATCTTCTCAAGGTAGCAGCGAGCCAAGTGATGAGATAGAAGATAGTGATGATGATGATCTTAAAATGGCCAAGAACAGACGCGTAACATTTAAGGTGAGATAATAAACCTTAATGAGAATATAGAGAAGGAGGCCTAAAGCCTCCTTTTTTTTATATAAGCTTTTTCAAAGTTTCGAATAAACGCTGAGTAGGTAATCCCACAACGTTTGTATATGATCCTTTTATTTCAGATATAAAGTTATACCCAATCCATTCCTGGATGCCGTATGATCCGGCTTTATCAAAAGGTTTGAATTCTCTTATATAATAATCGATCATCTCATCTGGAATTGTCTTGAAATTTACTTCGGTAATTTCACTAAAGGAGATTTGATCTTTTAAGGTAAATACAGCAACACCAGAAACCACATGATGTTTTCGACCTGAAAGTTCTTTGATCATTGCAAATGCCTCTTCATAATCGGAAGGTTTCCCGAGAACCCTATGGTCAAGGATCACGGTGGTGTCAGCGCAGATCAAGATTTCGTTTTCTTCAAGATGTTCTTGTAAATGTGTCGCTTTTTTTAAAGCAACATACTCTGCAACTTCGAAAGGATCAAGATCAATGGGGAAAGATTCATCGATATCAATAGAATAGACGCGAAAATCAAAACCCATGTCGGATAACAACTCTTTCCTACGTGGAGAATTTGATCCTAAAATAATCCTGGAATTCATTAACTATGAACCGTTAGAAATGAGATAACACCGAATAACATTGAAACTTTGATCAATTGATCACTTATTTTTAGCTTATCAGAAAGAAATAAGCTGATGCCTGAAATGGACAGTGTTACTGCTGAAACTGCCAGTGGCAATACCATCGGGATGTTCCAGTTTAAATTGTTCGCCTCATATAGGCATAATAAAATAACAAGGATCATAATGATCGTTGATATAATTTTGGAATTCATCACTCCAATGACCATTGGGAGTGATTTAACGTAGATCAGGCGATCTCCGGACATATCCTGTATATCTTTTATGATCTCTCTTGAAAGGTTTGATAGGGCTGCCAGAAGAGCTACAATGTAGATCAAATTCAGATCTTCTGAGATCAAAAGAGTAATTACGTTCTGATCAGACTGCAGACTTACTGAAAAACAAACATAAAGTAGAGTCAATACAGGAATCATTCCTGTTAAAATGGCTATAATGAGATTTCCGATGAATACTTTTCGTTTGAAATACATGCTATAAAACCATAATAGGTTGATGGAAATCAAATGAATGAAGACAAATATGATCGATTGATAATAAATAGAGAGGTATATCCCTGAAATGAAACCAATCCCATTAAAGCTCCAATGAGAAACAATGGCCCAGCGTCTTTTGATGTGTTTTGTAATGATCAGTTTTTCGGGCTTATTGATCCTATCAGCTTTAACGTCAAAGTAATCATTGATGATATTGCCAGCAGCAGCAATAATAACTGTGGAGCCGATGAGAAGTACTAAATTAAATAGGTTAAAAGTGTAGCCGGAATAATCGCTCAGACCTTTGAGGTGAATAAACGAGGCGATCATTGTAAAAGCAATGATCGCAAGATTAAGAGGTCGTATAAGTCGCAGAAAATGCATTACTTGATGATTCTATATTCTGTGCGACGGTTAGACTGATGTGCTTCTTCTCGTTCTTTTTCAGTTGCCATTTTGTTGATCTCTGCATCTGAAATAACCGGTTTTGTTTCTCCGTATCCTTTGTAAGTCATTCTTGATGCCTCGACACCTTTTAAAACGACATATTCATAAACAGACTTGGCTCTGTCATTCGAAAGTTTTAGGTTCTCTTTATCATCACCTCTTGTGTCTGTATGTCCACCGATTTCAATTTTAACCGTTGGATTTTTAGTCATGAATTCAACAAGCTTGTTTAATTCAACGTAAGATTCGGGTCTCAATGTTGCTTTACTCAAATCAAAGAACACGTTCGCGAGAAGAGTAGGAGTGCCATCCGTAATTGGCACCATAGGCACATCCATATGAACAGCCTCCTGATTTTCGACAACTGTCATATTAAAGTTCTTTGAAAAGAATGTGTAGCCAGGGTAGGAGACATTCAATGCGTATGACTTGTTGATAGGTAAACTCACCATAAATTCACCGGTTAGCTTATCCGCTTCTGAAACTACCACTTCTTTTCCTGTCTCCAGATCGATCAGTTGGAACTTACCCGGGATTGGATTTCTTGTTTTAATGTCATAAACCATTCCTTCAAAGTATAGGGTCTTTGTTGGTCTCAAGTTCTCAGGAAGTGTAAAATAGTAGATATCAAGTCCTCCGTATCCTCCATCTCTGTCAGAGGCAAAAAATGCGATTTCGCCATCGGGAGAAACCATCAAAGAATTTTCGTCAAACTTTGTATTGATAGGGTATCCCAAATTAACAGGTCTGGTCCAGTTTCCTTTTGCGTCCATTCTTGATACATATAGATCGGATCCGCCCATGCCAACATGGCCTTTCGAAGCGAAATAAAGTGTTTTTCCGTCGGGGTGAATCAGAACAGATTCCTCTTCGTAGGGTGTGTTAATGATATCAGGTAATCTTTCCGGAGTATTCCAAGACCCATTGTCTAAAAGTCGCGTTACGTAGATATCGGAATTTTCAGTCTGATTGCGACCTCTGATCCCTCTGATGAAATACATTGTTTTCCCATCCGCAGATAGCGAAGGTTGTGTTTCCCAGTGATACGAATTTACATTACCCGGAATATTCACAGGATCGGTCCATCTCGAGCCTAACTTTTTAGTGTAGAATAGGTCACAACTTCCTTTTCCAAATCTGTTTTCACCATAATTCTCTCCAGTTGCATCCGGACAAGCCACAAACACTAGTGAGCGCCCATCAGCTCCAATGGTTGGCGCACCTTCGTTGTTTACAGTATTTACGTTCATTGGCATTGGAACCGCTGTGCCCCACATGTTTCGGTCATTCAATTGAGAAACGTAGAAATCTTCTTGTTCTTTGATGGGTCCAAATACTCTTTCGTCAGGAATTCTGCGGGTGAATAAGATGGTTTTTCCGTCGACAGTGATCGTTGGAAAGTACTCATTATATTCAGTATTTATCCCCGGACCTATATTTACGGGATCAAATTTTGTCGGATTCTTCAAAGCTTCCAAAGCAAATCTGTTGTTATCCATCAATTTATTCGCTTCAGCGACAAGTTGCATGTTTGCATTTCTGTTTTGGACGAATATTTCAAGGTTCTTGTTGCTCTTCTCATAGTCTCCAACTGCGTTTTGAAGATTTGCAAGATAAAAGTAGGTACTGCCCGTTTGACTGTGATCGGCTTTGATTCTAAGTGCTGATTCAAAATGTTCAATTGCTTCAGGATATCTTCCGAGGATTTCACAGTATTCGCCTGCGAACATATGTGCTTCCCAGAAATTCGGATCTTTCTCAAGCGCTTGATTCATCAAGTCGATTCCAAACTTATAATTGGGCATATTCGTTGCGCGATCGATTGAAGTACCTGGAGCATCTTTACCTTGTTCAAATAACTTGATTGCCTTTTTATTACTTGTTGAATATTTCACCTGACTGATAGAGCACGAAGCTGACAGGAGAATTGAGAAGAATATAAGAAATGACTTCATATTAAGGTATGTTCAAATATTTATGTGTCTGCAATGAAATACGCCATTGCGGGTTGTTCTTGACATAGTCTACGATCATAGGCAAAAATCGTTCCTGTTTGCCCCACTCGGGCTGCAGGAATAACTGACAATTTTCGTTCACTTTTTTAGCGTGTCCCTCAGCCCATTCAAAATCAGACGAATGAGCGATGATCACTTTGAGTTCATTGGCAATATCGTACGAAGATTCAACAGGTTTTTTAAACTTTTTTGGAGAGAAACAATACCAATCGATCTGTCCTTGTAAATGATAACAGCCTGAAGTTTCTACTGCGATCGTAAATCCTTTCTCCCTTAATAACTGAGTTAATACAGAAAGGTTATACATCAGTGGTTCACCGCCAGTTATAACAACAAATCTTGCTGGATAATTACACGCATCTTCAACAATCTTTTCAATACTCAGGATAGGATGTTTATCAGCATCCCAGCTTTCTTTGACGTCACACCAAGCACATCCCACATCACAACCAGCTAATCGAATAAAATAGGCTGCTTTACCAGAATGTGATCCTTCACCTTGTAGGGTGTAAAATGCTTCCATCACTGGAAGTTCTTTATCAGGATCGATCTGCTTAGCGTTCATTCATACAAATGTATAGATTATAAAGGAGAAACTTTATTGAGATCACGGATACGTAGTACGATATTTCCGTCTTCATTCTCATCAAAACTTCTTTCGAATTTCACGTTGTCTAAGAAATCAACTCCTCCATAAGAATGTTTTTGTAGAATGGTCTGACTAAAGGTTTCATCAAAAGTTTCGATCAAAATAATTAACTCAGCATGCCGACTGACAAGATCATCAATTGAAAGATTTAGAAATGGGGAATCGGAATTGATCTTATGAACCAAAGTCCAGGTTAAAGGAAAGAAATTGACCTGGTCTGTCTCAAGATTAACCTCGAAATATTGCTTGTTGAAGCCCTTTTGATTGGAATTCTCATCAATTGTAATGATGGAATTGACCTTGGTATTCAAAAGAACATTGTTTCTGAGGTTTACAATTTTGAACATTACTGCCATTCCGCCATCGAACGGGGTAATGATCACGTTTTTCGAAAAGGCAATTTTTGTTGCAGGCTTTGAAAACCTTCCGTAAAGCAAACCCGTAGCTACAGCGAAATAAACCAGTCCTGTAAATGATTCTATTACAGCAAGTAAATTTTGTCCTGAACTTTTAGGTGATACTGCACCATAACCAACGGTAGTAAATGTTTGCGCTGAAAAATAGAAAGCATTTTCAAAATCGCTTAATTGTTCATTCAGACCATGTAAATAATCTACGCCGATTAATAAATATGCAGCCGCGAATAAAAAGTTAATGGAAAGATAACCACCGAAAAGAAGAAGGGCGAAATAGTACCATTTAATGTCTACAAGGAATTTATAAAAGTCCTGCACACCCTGGAGGCCTCCTTGACGAATAATGTTGTAGGATCCATCGGAATTCATGATCCGTTTTACCGGACGATTAAATTTACTTCCTAAGCCAGGGTCTTTTGCTTTGCGCATACCCAAAAATAAATGAAATAAATGAAGCTTAATTCAACCCAGAATTTTTCCAATTGTTCTTGAGTCTGATATGTTCCTTTTGGAAGATGGATAAATACAGTTGGATTTCCTCTTTATTGCCGATAAGAATTTTTCGATATACTTCTTTGATCTGGTCTAGGATTGGTGACTGCATAAGGATCAGTGACGTACAAGTATCAAATCCATAGCTATTAAAAACTTGAATGATCTTGTTTTTGTCTTCTTGATCTTTTTCTGAAAGAGCTGGCTTGAGTTGCAATTCAGCAAGGAATGGTAATAGTTTAGAGCTGAGATCAATAAAATGACGAACGATAAAGTTCGCTTCATTTATTTCTTTGATCTTTTCAGACTCTAATATTTGTTTTGCCATTTTCACGTCTTTAAAACGAAATAATTATGCCAAAGGTTGGCTTTTCGTTCGAAACTGATACTTTCTTATATTTGCCTAATTCTAAATGAGAAACAATGAATAAAAAACTACTATTTGCTTGCCTGATTATTTCTGGGACCTCTTTTGGACAACAACAGGTCGGAAATGGTGATATGGAGAACTGGGACAATGTTGGTTCGAGTACAGAGGAGCCCACGAATTGGTCTAGTTTTAAAAGCGCATCTGGAGGAATGGCTTGGGCAGGTTCTCAACAGGTTTCAAGATCGACAAGCGTCAGAGCAGGAGCAACCGGAACATACTGTGCAAGAATTTGGTCTAACAGTGTTTTAGGAATTGTTGCAAACGGAAATCTTACCCTTGGTCGTGTGAATATGGGTAACTCCACAGCTACTGATGCTTCGAATTACAATTACTCGCAAACGAGTGATGCAAATTTCTCTGAATCACTAACAAATACCCCTGATTCTTTAGTATTTTGGGTGAAGTACACTGCATCTGCAAGTCAGGAAGCAAGAGTTAGCGCTGTTCTTCATGATGACTACGACTATAAGGATGGTTATAACATTGATGCGGCTTCTGAACCACACAAAGTGGCTGAAATTTCATACAATTTTGCTCCTACGAACGGACAATGGGTTCGGAAGTCAGTTCCTTGGGCTTATGTTGGTCCTGCTGTCAATAACACATATATCCTTGTGACTTTTACTACCAACAAAACACCAGGTGGTGGAGCCGCCAATGATGAAGTTTTGATCGATGATGTTGAGCTTATCTATAACTCTTCAGCTTCTATAGATGAAAACTCGCTAGCGATAACACCTTTGATTAATGAAAATTCATTGTCTTTTAAAGGAGGAGAGGTTTCAGCAGAGTTTTCTATTGTTAATGCTGCTGGACAGGAGATCTTCTCAGGAAACACGTCAGGGGCATATAATATCTCTGGTATGAATGGAATGTATATTATAACTATGCAAAAAGAAGGACTTGTTAAAACCATCAAGGTGATCCTTTAATTTACGCTGTTAATAACCGATTGCTGCCCCCAATAAATTGGGGGCAGTTTTATTTTATATTTGCTCCATGACCAGATGGATAATTGTATTTGTGAGCGTATGGTTAAGTGGCTTAACACATGCTCAGACCGGAAAGATCACAGGAAAAGTCAGAGATGAAAAAGGGGAGGTGATCCTTGGAGCATCTGTGATCTATAAAAAGGATATCACTGTAGGAGCAATTACAGATGAAAAGGGAAATTATCTTTTGGAAGTGCCGGTTGGTCCGTGTCAGATCATTTGTCGTTCTACGGGATTGATTACCGATACGTTAATGACGACCGTTTTTGAAGGTCAGACCACGACGCTTGATTTCGTTCTTCGGACGTATGTACTGGAATTTCAGGACGTAGAAGTTAAAGTTGGAAAATTTGATAAGCCTTTCGAGGATCAGACTGTTTCAATGGAGATCATTAAACCAGCGATGATCGAAAACAAAAATACACGAAGTATTGAGTCTGCGCTTGATCAGACGCCGGGTCTTAATATTCTCGATGGAGAACCTCAAATTCGTGGGGGGAGTGGATTTACGTTTGGAGTAGGTTCAAAAGTTGCTGTAATAGTGGATGATATGCCGATGCTTTCTGGAGATGCTGGAAGGCCAGAATGGGGGTTCATTCCTGTAGAAAACATTGCCCAAGTGGAAGTGATTAAAGGCGCGGCTTCAGTGTTGTCAGGAAGTTCTGCGCTTTCAGGTTCTGTTCATATCCGTACCGCTTATCCAAAAGCTAAGCCAATGACCAAGATCAATGTGTATTCAGGTGGATATTCAAATCCTTCTACAGAGGAGACTTCATGGTGGTCAACTTATCCTGGAATTCACGGGTTGAATTTTCTTCATACAAGAATGATCAAGAATCTGGATCTTGTAGTAGGAGGAAATCTGAACTATGATCATGGATATATTGGTCCTCCAATTCAAGATCCGTTCGTCGCAAGCGTACTCCCAGATACTGTTTCCAATTTTACTGAGCAACAATTGGCATCTTACAGAGGTCGAGTAAATTTTAACTTACGTTACAGATCAAAGAAGATCAAAGGATTGAACTATGGCTTAAATGGAAACTTTATGGCTGCCCATAGCACAATGCCATTGGCTTGGCTGGATGATTCAACTGGTTTGTACCGAGCTTATCCGGGAGCAATTTTCCTACAGGATCAGATCATATTCAATATTGACCCTTATGTGAATTTCTTTACATCAACAGATGGAAAGCACAGCTTTAGATCAAGAATTCTCCATGTAGAGAATAATATGACAGCTAATCAAAGCAATCAATCCACGACATATTACGGAGATTACCTTTTTCAGAAAAGCTATCCTCAATTGAAGGGCTTGGATTTCATCGGAGGAATTACAGGTACGTATACTGACTCATATGCGAATATTTATGCAGGTTCAGGGTCACCGAATAATCACATGATGAATGTTTCTGCATATACTCAGGTTGAAAATAAATACAATAAAACGTTGAATATTTCACTTGGAGGAAGGCTAGAGTATTTTGCATTGAATGACACGATTACTGCGCTGAAGCCAATTTTCAGAGCGGGGACTAGTCTTAAGATCTATCAGGAAACCTATTTGAGGGCCAGCTATGGTCAAGGATTCAGATTCCCAACGATCACAGAACGATTCATTAAAACAGGGGTTGGGAATTTTGGTGTTTTCCCAAATCCTGATTTGAAACCTGAAAGCAGCTGGAATGCTGAAGTAGGGATCAAACAAGGTTTGAAATTTGGGAAGATCATGGGGTACTTTGATTTAGCTGGTTTCTGGCAGGAATATCAAAATACGATTGAATACATGTTTGGTGTGTGGCATCCGATTACATCTCTTGAAACAATGTCATCAAGTGCAGGATTTAAGTTTTTGAATACCGGTGAATCAAGGGTTTTGGGAATTGATGCTTCATTTAGTGGGGTTGCCAAGCTTGGTAAAAAAGCTGAGATGACATTTATGACTGGGTATAACTACATCGTGCCGAAGACCCTTACTCCAGATTTTGTTTATGCGACCGATTCCCTGAATAGAGTGTTCACGTACAACACAACATCACTTGATGGATCTAAGCAAATCCTTAAATATCGATTTCTGCATAATGTAAAAGCAGATTTTGAAGTGATGATCAAGAAAAAGATAGGTATTGGTCTGAGCGCTAAGTATTTTAGTAAGATTGTTAATATGGATGCGATCATAAAAGATTTTGAAGAATTCACTGTGAGTAATGATTATCTGCAGGATCTCCGTTACATGGATTATTTCAATGCGCACCGTTTCGGAAACTGGATCTTTGATGCACGATTATCTTATCAGTTCACGGATAAACATAAGTTAGCCTTGATTGGATCTAATATCTTTAATAGGAGTTATTCGCTTCGACCTTTAAAGATCGAGTCTCCAAGAACGATTATGGTTCAGTATACGTTCAAGTTTGATAAGAATTGATCCGTGATAATAAAATTGTGACTATTTTTGCATCGGTTAATGGTGCCGTTGAGGATCAAAAAGGAATCCGGTGAAAATCCGGAACTGTATCTGCAGCTGTAATCACTGTTAAAACCTCTTAGATTACCACTGTCTTCGGATGGGAAGGTTAGAGGTGTTGGTGAAAGTCAGAATACTTGCCATTTTCCAGGAGATATGACTTCAGAATAAAGTCGGATCCATTGACGTAAAAGCGTTGATATTCCTTCTTTTTTCGTCGTCGGGTTTTTTATTTATCAATTCATTTTAAAAACTGTACGAATGAAAAAAATTCTACTTTCCCTGTTTACAGGATTCTCTGCACTCGTGTTTGGGCAGAATTACGTTAATCAAGTGATCATTGTCAACGAAGGTTATTACGACTATATGTCGTCGCAGATCGTTGAGCCGGTAACTGTTGCTGTTTATGATCCAGCTACACAAGTTTATCAAGTAGTGAACACATTAGTTTCAGAGCGTTTTGCATCTGATGCAATTGTGGTAGGTAATGAATATTATGTAGCAGCCGATCAAACGATCTATAAATTCGACTTGGATTCTCATCAGGAATTAGCATCCGTATCATGTCCGGGAGTTCGTAACATCGCACATGCTGATGGTAAGATCATTGCGACAAGAGGAGAGTATATGATTGCGTTTACTTCTTATTTGCATGTTTACAATGCTGCTGACCTTACTTTGGTGCAGGAGTTTACGACTGCAAATGGTCCTCAGTTCCCTTCACAGAATCTTGTTGTTGACGGTACCAATGTATATGTTGCTGTGAACAATGGTTTTGATTGGGGAAATGAAGTGGGATTAATCGGTAAGCTTGATCTTTCTACCATGACTTATGGTAATGAGATCGATCTTGGAGTGGATGGAAAGAATCCGGACAATATGATGATCAAGGATGGTTTTATTTACACAGTGAATAACAAAGATTGGTCGGGCGCTTCGATTTCAAAGGTTTCATTCGATGGGTCAACGAATTCTACGATAAATCTTGCTTCTGCAAGTACAGGATGTGGAACCTCTTCTTTGAGAGATGATAAGATCATTTATCAGATCTCTATGGAAAGTGTATTGAATGAATTTAATGTGGCTGGGATGAATGTAGTGGGTCCCGTAGCTGGATTTGACCTGAACTATTATGAGCTTGCACAAGATCCAGTTAGTGGAAATCTTTATACATCCGTTACTGATTTCTTCTCGTATGGAACTATTTATGTCTATGACGCATCGAACAATGTTGTCACTAATTTTGCAGCGGGTGTTTCTCCGGGAACCATAGTTTTTGATGTACGGTCATCAGCAGGTATTGAGGCGTTTACAAATGAAGTGTCTGTTTATCCTAATCCATTTGAAGATCGTTTAATGATCAATGGCGTGAACGGAGTTTATTATGTTACGACAATTGCTGGTTCGATCGTTGCGAATGGGAATTTATCAGGGGAGGATCAAATTGATCTTTCTTTGCTTAACGCTGGTCAATATTTGCTTAATATTCAAGTCGAAGATGGCAGAGTGATCACGAAAAAAATCAATAAAAATTAATATTTTAAGTCCCGAGAATTCGGGACTTTTTTTTGAATTGTATGGCGCAATTTTTATCTGAAGAATACTGGGAAGGAAGGTATAAGGATCAGCAGACAGGATGGGATATTGGAGAGGTGTCAAGACCAATAAAAGAATACATTGATCAACTGGAAAACAAGGAACTGAGAATTCTGATACCTGGTTGCGGTAATGGATATGAAGGTGAGTATTTATTTTTGAAAGATTTTCATAATGTTACGCTTCTGGATTTTGCGGAACCACCTCTAAAGAATTTCAAAGACAGGAATCCTGATTTTCCGAATGATCATCTTATATTGGGAGATTTTTTCAAACATGAAGGAGAATATGATCTTGTTCTTGAGCAGACTTTATTTTGTGCTATTGATCCATCTAAAAGGGCTGAGTATGTGAAAAAGTCCTCAGAGCTACTTGCTGAAAACGGTAAGCTTGCTGGGGTGTTATTTAATACTCATTTTGATGGTGGTCCGCCATTCGGAGGATCTATCGAGGAATATAACGGACTATTTAGGGAATATTTGAGAGAGCTTTCGATCAAAGAGTGCTATAATTCGATTGAACCGAGGAGCGGGAAAGAATGCTTCCTTATTGCGAAGAAATAATTCAACAACTCATTGTTGGAAAATCAGCATTCTTCAATCACTAACTTAAGTTTATTTTTGCGCCATGTTATTTCAGGATACTTTCAAGCATAAAGGCATGAGGAAGCAGTTGATCGCGGAGCTTCGTAAAGATGAACGAATCACGAATGAATCAATATTTGATGCGTTTTATGCTGTTCCCAGACACTTTTTTCTTGATGTGGCTTTCGTTGAACAGGCATATTCGAATAAGGCATTTCAAATAGGAGCCGGGCAAACGATCTCTCATCCCATCACGGTTGCGTTTCAGACACAATTATTAGAGGTAAAAAAAGGAGATAAAATATTGGAGATCGGAACAGGTTCAGGTTTTCAAACTTCGATCCTTTGTGAGATGGGTGCCAAAGTTTATTCGATAGAAAGACAAAAAGAACTCTATCTGAACGCGAAAAAGATCTTTGATCATTTTCATTATAATCCAAAAGTTCAATATGGAGATGGTTACAAAGGGATGCCTGCTTATGCTCCATTCGATAAGATCATTGTAACATGTGGGGCGCCGGAAGTTCCTCAGGCACTAATCGATCAATTAAAAGTAGGAGGGATCCTTGTGATCCCGGTCGGTGAGGGAAGTGAACAAACCATGAAAAGATTGATCAAGACTTCGGACGGTGATCTGGAGGTTTTAGAATTTGGGACTTTTAAGTTTGTCCCAATGCTCGAAAAAACAGCACGATAAGAAACAAAAAAAGGGAGACTTAAGTCTCCCTTTTTAATTCCCAAGGAATTATTAGTGTTCTATAGCTGCAAGATATCTTTCAGCATCCAACGCTGCCATACAACCAGTACCTGCCGCAGTGATCGCTTGTCGGTAGTTTTTATCAGCAGCATCTCCTGCTACAAATACCCCAGGGACGTTAGTTTTTGAAGTTCCAGGTTGAGCATATTTAATATATCCTGTTTCGTCAAGATCAATGTAATCTTTAAAGATCTCTGTGTTTGGTTGGTGACCAATTGCAACAAAAAACCCAGTGCAAGGGATTTCTCTTTCCTCTCCGGTCTTACTGTTTTTTACTTTGGCACCTGTTACACCATTTCCGTCACCAAGAACTTCTAAAGTCTGAGTATTGAATAAAATTTCAATATTCGGCGTGTTTTTAACTCGTTCAGCCATGATCTTTGATGCTCTGAATTCATCTCTACGAACAAGCATCGTTACTTTAGTGCACAGCTTTGACAAGTAGTGAGCCTCTTCACATGCAGAGTCTCCTGCACCAACGATCACAGTTTCTTGTCCTCGGTAGAAGAAGCCGTCACATACTGCACACGCTGAGACTCCACCACCAATTTTCAGGTAATGTTGCTCACTCTCCAACCCAAGATATTTGGCTGATGCTCCAGTTGAGATGATTACAGTATCAGCATGGATCTCATGTCCATCTTCCGTCCAGCACTTATGCAAGTCTCCTGAAAAATCAACTTTGGTAATAAATCCAAATCGGATATCTGTTTCAAATCTTTTTGCCTGAGCTTCTAATTGTACCATCATTTCTGGTCCGGATACTCCATCAGGATATCCAGGAAAATTCTCTACTTCGTTTGTTGTCGTAAGCTGACCGCCCGGCTGCATACCTTGATAAAGCACTGGTTTCATTTCTGCTCTGGCAGCATAAATTGCCGCTGTGTAACCTGCAGGTCCTGAACCAATGATTAAGCATTTTATTCTTTCTGGTGAATTCATTGTCGTCAAAATTTGCTATTGAATTACAAAAATAATTTTATTCTGATAGCTCGTGTGAAACTTAGTTCACATTCCTGAATAATAGAAATGCAAGAATGTTACCAATAATCTGAAATGAGTTGCGGATATACTTTTTTATTCAGAATAATGGACGTAATTTTACTCCCCTGTTTTCCAAACAAGCACATGATAGATACTGACCTATACGAAGCAAAAAAATTATACCCTTTTCAAGATAGAACAGTATCTGTTATCCTTGATGAATTAAAGAATAGCGGCAAGAAATTTAACCTGTTATATCAATTGCCGACCGGTGGAGGTAAAACAGTAATTTTCTCTGAGATCACCAAGAAATATATTTCTGATTGGAATGAAAAGGTGTTGATCTTGACCCATAGGATAGAACTTTCGATCCAGACTTCTAAACAGCTTCAGGCTATTGGGGTAAGGAATAAGATCATCAGCAGTGATGTTAAGACGATCCCTGACCAAAATGAATATCATTGTTTCATAGCGATGGTTGAAACGCTTAACAATCGTTTGAATGATGATGAGAACTTCATTGAGGGAGTTGGTTTGGTAATTGTGGATGAAGCCCACTACAATAGTTTCAGAAAGATCTTTCAATTTTATAAAGAAGGAAATATCCTTGGTGTAACAGCTACGCCTTTGTCAAGTAACAGAGCTCTTCCCTTAAATGACAATTATAATAAGCTTATTGTAGGTGAAAGTATATCCTCATTAATCGAAGGAGGGTATTTGGCGGATGCTGATACCTATACGTATGACGTTAATTTACATGGTTTGAAGATCGGTTCAAACGGTGATTTTACTGTAAACAGTTCAGACCAAGTTTATGGTAATTACTTCATGCAGGAAAAACTACTCTTTGCTTATGAAGAAGTAGCAGTCGGAGATAAGACCTTAATTTTCAACTCAGGAATTGATACCTCTGTCAGAGTTGAGGAGACCTTTAAGAAAAGAGGGTATAAAATTCGTCACCTGGATTCAACCTTCAGCGACAAGGACAGAAAAGATGTTCTGAAGTGGTTTAAAGAGACACAAGATGCGATACTGACCTCGGTTGGAATTCTTACAACAGGTTTTGATGAACCAACGGTTCAGACAATCATTCTGAATAGAGCAACGAGATCCTTGACCTTATACCACCAGATGATCGGCAGAGGATCGAGAAGATTGCCAGAAAAGGATCGATTTAAATTGATCGATCTTGGAAATAATGTGAGGAGATTTGGATTGTGGCAGGATTATTTGAATTGGCAGGATGCATTTAGATTCCCTGATCGTTTTCTTGAGTCACGTCTCACAGAGAATGAAGATCTTGAGTTTGAGGTAGAGTTTGAGTTCCCGAAATGGATGATGGAAAGTCTGGACACTGAAACTCTTGATTCGTTCTCGATCAAGGAAATATACTATGACTGCATTGATAGAGGGGTAAAAGGAAAAGAAGCCGTTGAATTGTCATTGATGAATCACATGGATGTTATTGTGGCTGCAACAAAGGATCTAGATCAGGCATTGGATTATGTGGATATGCTTCAGGAGCATATTGAATACCGGTTGAAGCATTATTCAAAGTGTATTACGAAAAGCACTGATAATTATCTGAAATATCTGCAGGAAACCTATGTTCGTCAGTTAAAGCAGAAGCTCAGAATAGAACTTGATCAGGATTAAGGCTCTATTTAGTATTGAAGCAATAATTCGGTCGTATCAAATGCGGTAGTGATCACCGACTTTATTCCATTATTGGAAGTTCCTGATAAATAATAGAAGTACGAGTACATAGTATTTCCGTCATTCACACATATGATCGATGTATCTATTATTCCATATAAGTTTTGCTGATCTTTGGAGCAACACTCTTCGCAATCCACTTTTCCATCCTGTTTAGTGAACGCAAGAAAGTCAGAAACAGAAGAGGGGGAAGCATTTATGAAGCGGAGATTGACCCAGCTTTTGGCTGTTGTGCCAAAATTCCTGACGTTGTCTTCTTTCAATGTCATGGTAGAAAAGTAGATGTTTTCGTTAATATCGAAATAAAGATCTTTTGAAGCTTTTAAAACGTAACGTTCCATTTTATCTCTTGGGAAAGTAAAGGAATAATTACCATCTGATCCTAATGTTTGGGTGCCGATCAATTGAAGGTCTGTTGTTCCAACCGGCACTTGATAAAGTTTCACAACAGCTCCTGTGTGAGAAGTGTTGAAGGTTTTATCCGATATGTTTCCTTTAAGTGTGAACTCGCCCTTTCCTTTCTTGCAGCCTATGAAAGAGAGTCCTAATATTAAAATGACAAATAGTCTCATGAACTAAAATTACAATTCTTCACTGAAAACGTCAAAACGTTCACTAACATTCTTCTGTGGATAATTAATGCTTATATTTTTTATTCAAGGTGATTTGTAGAAATTTAAAACTCCTATATTGGTCGTACAAACTTAAAATCTATTGCTATGTCAGAATTAGACAACATGAATGCAGGAACTGAAGCACGTCCTACCTTATTAACAGTGCTTTGTATCTTAACGTGGATCGCTAGTGGTCTTGGTGCGTTAGCTTATTTAATCCTTGTAGTCGCTGGTGCTGCTATGGCGGATGCTCTTTCTAGCATCCCTGGAGTAGGATCTATGGTTACTTCTGGAATGATCTTCCTTGTGCTTGCACTTTTAGGATCTGTTTCTAAGATCGTTGGAGCAGCTCAAATGTGGAAGATGAAGAAGATGGGATTCTATCTTTATGCTGTAGGTGAACTAGTAGTATTTATTGCTGGTTACATGGCTGTTAAAGATATCCCTGCTGAAATGGGAGGCGGATTCCCTGTAATGGGTCTTGTATTCTCTGCAGTGTTCATCGGTCTGTACGGAATGAACCTCAAGAAAATGGCTTAATCTGAACAATTTAAAGTAAAGGAACCTTTCGGGGTTCCTTTTTTATTTAACTAACAAAAATAACTATGTATTCACGAGATTTAGAATTTGCTTTTGGAGCAGCAATGGTAGGGTTTGTATTAATCGTTTTGGCGATTTCTCTTACAATTGCTATCCTTTATTTGATGAACCTTCAAAACTTAATGAAAGAGGTAAATCAAAAAAATAGATTGGTAGAGCCAGGGAATGTTTGGCTGATGCTGATTCCATTATTTAATATCATCTATCCATTCATACTTTATCCAAAGATCTGTGATTCAGTAAAAGCCGAATTTGAATATCGCGGAAAACCAGAAGTTGGAGATTACGGACGATCTTTAGGGATCACAATGCCGATCCTTGGTTTAGTTGGCTTTGTTCCCTTTCTTGGTACTTTTGCCGGACTTGCCAATCTTGTGATCTTTATCATATTTTGGGTAAAAATGGCTGAGTTTAAAAACAAGCTTCGAAAAATACCAAAAACTGGAGATGGGTTAAGTTCCAGCAAAGATTTGATCGATTAAAAAAGACGAAAACCTCAGAAATGAGGTTTTTTTTATGATAGAATTATGGATGAATTGCAATTAGATGATGTCCGCTCAATAGATCAAGAGAAAGAAAGAAGTTCATTTTTAACAGTGATCTGCATTTTATCTTTTGTTGGAAATGGTTTAGGTATCGCTCAGGGTTTTTTAGTGTTTTCTCTTGCCGGATTTTATTATAGGATGTTTCACTCGGTAGCTGCGGTAGGTCAAGGAACTTTAAAATCGCAAATGAGAACGGTTGATAGTGTGATCAACGCGGTGTCTTGGTTCGGTATCATTGTTTTATTGAGCAGTATTGTGTGTTTGATCGGTGCTATATTGATGTGGAGACTCAAGAAAATAGGTTATATGCTTTATGTGCCGTTTCAGATGATACCGGTTGTATATTTTGTTTTTAGTTTACTTTCATTTATTCCGGCCGAAGGCCATGGAGTGGCTTTAATGTTTGGATTCTTTTACTCGCTTTTACCATTGGCATTTATTGTGCTTTTTGGGATTCAGTTAAAGCAAATGAAGTAAGAAATAGGCGACGCGAATAATGAACTTCTAGCTTGTTTTTGTACCTTCGTTTTCCTAAAATCAACAATTATGTCGGAAGATAAGAAGATCATTTTTTCAATGGTCGGGGTGTCTAAAGTCACACCACAAGGAAAACAGATCATTAAGGATATATACCTTTCATTTTTTTACGGAGCTAAAATTGGGATCATCGGTTTGAATGGTTCCGGTAAGTCGACCGTTATGAAGATCATTGCTGGGCTAGATAAAAACTACCAGGGTGATGTTGTATTTTCTCCGGGGTATTCTGTAGGATATCTGCCTCAGGAACCTGAGCTTGATTTGAATAAGACCGTTAAGGAAGTCGTTATGGAAGGTGCTCAGGAAACTGTTGATGTTCTGAAAGAATATGAGGAGATCAACAATGCTTTCATGGATGAAGAGGTTTTGAATGATCCTGATAAAATGGATAAGCTTATTGCTCGACAGGCAAAAGTTCAGGATAAGATCGATGCACTCGATGCCTGGGAATTGGATTCAAAGCTTGAAAGGGCTATGGATGCGCTTCGTTGTCCTCCTGATGATCAGAAGATCTCTACACTTTCAGGGGGTGAAAAGCGCAGGGTTGCGCTATGCCGTTTGCTACTGCAAAATCCGGATGTCCTTCTATTGGATGAGCCTACCAACCACCTTGATGCTGAGTCGATTGATTGGTTGGAACAACACCTTCAACAATATAATGGGACGGTCATTGCAGTAACACACGATAGATACTTCCTTGATAATGTTGCTGGTTGGATCTTAGAATTGGATAGAGGAGAAGGTATTCCATGGAAAGGAAATTATACCTCATGGTTGGAGCAGAAGGGGAATCGACTTAAGGAAGAGGAGAAATCAGAAAGTAAGCGTCAAAAAATGCTCGCTCGAGAGTTGGAGTGGGTTCGCATGAATCCAAAAGGAAGACACGCCAAGAATAAAGCAAGGATTGCCAATTACGAGCGAATGCTTGTGGAAGATCAGAAGACGAAAGAAGAGGCGCTGGAAATACCAATCCCTAACGGTCCAAGACTTGGGATGAATGTAATTGAGGCTTCGCATGTGGCGAAATCCTTTGGAGATAAATTACTTTATGATGACTTGATTTTTAACTTACCGCCAGCAGGAATCGTTGGGATTATTGGGCCTAATGGTGCTGGTAAGACGACGATCTTTAAAATGATCATGGATGAGATCGAGCCAGATGCAGGGGAATTTAAGGTAGGGGAAACGGTTAAGATTGGCTATGTCGATCAAACCCATAAGGATATTCATCCAGATAAAACGGTATTTGATGTGGTTTCTAATGGATTAGAATATGTAGAAGTTGGAAGTCAAAAGATCAATTCCAGAGCATATCTCTCCAAGTTTAATTTCAACGGAGCGGACCAGAACAAGAAAGTAGGTGTTTTATCCGGTGGAGAAAGGAACAGGCTGCATTTGGCAATGACGCTTAAAACAGAAGCGAACGTACTTTTATTGGATGAGCCAACCAACGACATTGATATCAATACATTAAGAGCTCTTGAAGAAGGAATTCAGAACTTTGCAGGTTGTGCCGTGATCATTTCCCACGACCGTTGGTTCCTTGATAGAATTTGCACCCATATTTTAGCCTTTGAAGGAGATTCTCAGGTCTATTGGTTTGAAGGTTCATATACAGAATACGAAGAGAATAAGAAGAAGCGACTTGGTGATTCCGGACCAAAAAGGATCAAGTACAGAAAACTTGTCAAATAATCAGATATGGATCCACTTCATGGTATTACTTTGGAGCGAATGCTAAAAGAATTGGTAGATAAACTCGGTTGGGATCATTTAGGGTATTTGATCAAGATCAATTGTTTTAATCATGAACCCAGCATAAAGAGTAGTCTGAAATTTTTGAGAAAAACACCATGGGCCAGAGCAAAAGTGGAGAAATTATACATCGAAAGAATTGCGGAACCAAGAATACAGGATCAATTAAAAAATAATCTATGAGTGTAAGAAATTTAGAACCGAAAGAGTTATGGAATCATTTTAATGATCTTAATGATGTTCCGAGGCCTTCTAAAAAGGAGGAAAGAGTGATCAAGTTTATGGTTGATTTTGGGAATTCATTAGGGTTGGAGACGAAGGTTGATAAAATCGGTAACGTGATCATCAAAAAACCTGCGTTTGCTGGAATGGAAGATCGAGAAACGTTGATCCTTCAGTCACACCTTGATATGGTTCATCAAAAGAACAATGAAACGGTGTTTGACTTTGATTCTCAAGCTATTGAAATGATCGTGGATGGTGATTGGGTTAAAGCAAAAGGAACTACTCTTGGGGCAGACAATGGAATAGGTGTTGCTGCAATTATGGCATTATTGTCTTCAAAAGACATCAAGCATCCAGCGCTTGAAGCCTTTTTCACGATCGATGAAGAAACAGGTATGACAGGTGCCAAGGAAATGGATGGAGGTCTTTTGTCAGGAAAGATCTTATTGAATCTTGATACAGAAGATGACGATGAATTATCAATTGGTTGTGCAGGTGGTATAGATACTAACACTTCATATAAATACACACAAGTATCTGTTAAACATGATTTTGAGTGTTTTTCAATTGTTTTAAAAGGGCTTCTTGGTGGACACTCAGGAATGGACATTCATCTGGGTAGAGGAAATGCAAATAAGTTGCTTGTTCGGTATTTGTATCACTTGGTATCACTTGTTGACATACAGCTGATCGAATTTGATGGCGGTAGTCTAAGGAATGCAATTCCAAGAGAGGCTTCTTGTGTTATATCTGCTCCAAAAGGATCTCTATCGTTTTTAGCAAGTGAAACGGATTCTTACTTTGCTATGTTGAATCGTGAATACGGTTTGATTGAACCAAATTTAAGCATTAGTGTTGGTCAGGCAAGCGATTCTGAGAAAGCCGTAGATGACCAAGATCTGCATAAGATTTTAAATGCGCTTTATGCGGTACATAATGGAGTTTATCGAATGAGTCCTGAGATTGAAGGGTTAGTTGAGGCGTCTTCTAGTTTGGCTAGAGTGATCATTAAGGATGGAGAGTTTTCTACCCAATCCCTTCAGCGATCAAGTGTCGAATCCAGTAAAGGAGACATTGCTAACATGATCAGAAGTGCTTTTGAAAACATGGGTTGTGCGGTAGTTCAAACTGGAGATTATCCTGGATGGGCTCCAAATTCAAATTCAAGGATCCTGCATTTAATGAACGACTTGTATCGAACAACGTTCAATGAAGAGCCACAAGTAAAAGCGTGTCACGCAGGTTTAGAATGTGGGATTTTAGGAAAACACTTACCAGGAGTAGATATGATTTCTTTTGGACCGAACATTAGAGGTGCGCATAGTCCGGATGAAAAAGTGCAGATTTCATCTGTCCAAAAATTCTGGAAGTTCCTTTTATTAACCATTGAAGCTACTCCATCAAAAGCATGATGGATAATCGAAATGAGTTGATCAAACTCGCAAATACGAAAATGCCCTTTGGTAAATACAAAGGGCATTTTTTGATTCATATACCCGAGCCTTATTTGGTTTGGATGAAGAATGAAGGGTTCCCAAAAGGCAAAATAGGGGAGCAGCTTGCAATTATTCTTGAGATCAAGGTGAATGGGTTGGAGTCGTTGATCTATCCGTTAATAAAAAAATAAATAAATATCTAAATTTATATTTCCTTCTGTATTCTATTGTTTTTTAAGTGTTTAAGTGGCTTTTTTAAAGTCATTTATTCATGTTTTAATTGACATTTTTTAATTTATTTCATTTTTTTTGAAACATTCTGATCGAAGCGGGCGTAAATGGCCCTGTATCGAATGATAAATAGTGAAAATTAAAAAAGGAATCATGATAAATAACAGTTTGAAATTAGCACAGTACAAGCTTGCACAACACAGAGTACAAGGGACTAAGAGCAAGATGAATATCCATGAAGTAGCGAAATTAATGGATGCTATTAAAACTGCAGAACAAGCTAAAAGTGTTCAGCAAAACTCAATTTTTCATTCGTTTAGCATGAATTAAGTAAACCAATCATAATCAGTAGGATAGGAGTTCGTTTGGACTCCTATTTTTTTTGTATACATTTGTAAATATCTAATTCAGCAAAAATAATTTACAAATGTTAATCTCTGAGCGAATTCAAATGGTGATCAAGATGCATAATCTTACGCCTTCTTCTTTTGCAGATAAAATTGGTGTTCAACGGTCTAACGTGAGTCACGTATTGTCCGGTAGAAGTAAGCCTGGCTTGGATTTCCTAGAGAAGGTACTTGCTGGTTTTCCTCGAGTAAATGCTCATTGGTTGATTACAGGGGAGATAAATGATTCTTCTTCAACATCCTATAGCGAGTTAAATCAAGTAAAAAATGAGACACTCATCGAAGAGAAAGACAATAATGAAATCGATAGAATTGTGATTTTCTATAGAAATGGTACTTTTTCGGAATATAAGCAAGCTTAACTTTCGATAACAGCAGAACCAATAAGTTCTTCACCTTTGTACCAGGCTGCAAACTGTCCGGGGGCAACACCTTTCTGCTTCTTCTCGAACAAAAGAAAGAACTGGCCATTCTTTTTGATCAAATGTGCTTTCTTAAGTGGTTGTCGATATCTGATCCTTGCAGAGACTTCCAGATTTTCATCCGTGTTCATTTCAAAATTAGAATTGATCCAATTCATTGTGTCTTTCTGTAGTTTCAGGGCCCAGCGGTTTAATCCAGGATGTTCTTCTGTTTGACCGGAAAATACAATGTTATTTTCGATGTCTATTCCGATCACGAATGATGGCTGAGGGCGACCTCCAATGTGTAGGCCTTTTCTCTGTCCGACAGTGTAATAATGAGCCCCATTGTGTTCTACCACTTTCTTTCCGTCTTCTCTTTTGTATTGAAAAGGTTTTGCCAGCTCTTCGATGTTATTTGGGTTTACTTCGAGCAGATCATACGCCTTGAATTGTGGTAGATCCGGTGAAACTTCAATCACATCCCCTTTGATTGGTTGAAGCTTTTGCTGAAGAAATGTTGGAAGACTGATCTTGCCTACAAAGCACAAGCCCTGAGAGTCTTTCTTTTCAGCGGTTACTAATCCCATCTGCGCTGCAATTGCTCTTACTTCAGGTTTCAATAATTCGCCAATCGGAAAAAGTGCTTTGGATAACTGTTCTTGATTTAACTGACACAGAAAATAACTCTGATCCTTATTTGGATCTTTACCGGCGAGTAGACCAAAAGTGCCGTCCTCGTGCTCAATTTTCCTGCAATAATGACCTGTAGCAACGTAATCAGCTCCCAGATCCATTGCTGCCTTTAAAAAGACATCAAATTTGATCTCTCTGTTACATAATACATCTGGATTTGGTGTTCTGCCTGATTCGTATTCACTGAACATATAGTCTACAATGCGACTTTTATACTCTTCTGAGAGATCGATCACCTGAAAGGGTATTCCAAGTTGCTGGGCAATAATAAGTGCGTCGTTTGAATCGTCAATCCATGGACAATCGTCAGATAATGTTACGCTTTCGTCATGCCAGTTGCGCATGAACATGCCGATTACTTCATATCCTTCCTGTAACAGTAAATAAGCTGCTACACTGGAGTCAACACCGCCTGATAAACCTACGACCACTCTTTTCACATTGCAAATTTACCGAATAATTGTTTTATTGGTTGGGTTTCATTTTGGTGCTAAAAATTGACAAATATAAATTAGTTGTGTTTACAAATATAAAAAGCAGATTTAACGTTATATAACAAAGCGTATTTAGAACATTGGTTTCATTTTTGCTATTTTCGTTTTATGCTAAGGTTGATCATTGTCGCTTTATTGTTCGTTCCTTTTACCTCCAGTTCGCAAGAATGTGACAGGGTACTCTTTACAGGGAAGGTTATAGATTCTCTTAGGCCACAGGCTTTCTATAATCTTATGGTTGTAAACAGATCGAATGGACGAGGAGTTTTTGGTCAACCGAATGGTTCTTTTTCTGTTTACGTGAATAACGGTGATACCATAGCTTTATCTGTCAAGGATTATCCATTATATACTGTTATAGTTGAAGCTGACTCAAATTGTCAATGCAAAAGAACCATTTATATTGAAGGAAGGCCTCAGGAAGTCACTGAGGTGGTTGTTCGACCATTAAAGACACTTGATCAGATAAAAGAAGAAAGAGCGGCTCTTGCAATGAGAGAAACGCGAATGGTAACCGGAATTGAAGCTCTTCAAAGTCCAATCACAGCATTGTATCAGGCTTTTTCAAAAGTTGAACGAAATAAGCGCTGGATTGCTGAACAGGAGTACAAGGATGATCAACGTATGGTTGTTAAAGAGTTACTTCGACTTTATGTTGCCTACGAGATCATAGATCTTGAAGAAGAAAAGTTTGATTCTTTCATCGCTTTCCTTAATGTCAATGATGATTTTCTAAAGACTGCTTCTGAGATGGAATTGATCACTTATATCAAGGATAAGTTTGACCATTTCAAGCAAATGAACTGGGAATGATCTAATGCTGTAGTATTCTTCCTTTTTGTCCTTCGGGAATCTTGAAGATCCATTCATAATATCCGATAAAGTGAGAGTCAAAAAATCCTTTCCTGTAATAAAGGTTTTCAGGGATATAAACACGTTCGTTTTCTGATAAACCACCTGCGCAAGTTTGAGGAGCAACACCATCCTGAAGGCAAGGAGGGTCTGTAATGAAGTCACTTCCATATTGCCACACCTGACCCCATTCATCTAATTTTACTTTTCCTGCGGATGCGTTTTCAGGTGAAATGATATAATACCCACCAAAAGCGATTTTACCTCTCAATTCTTCAATGATGCCAAGTGAATAGGCGTATCCCATGCTGTGAGCAACAATGAATAACGTATCGTTCACAGATCGATTTGGGATTTCGTTCAGCATGACCAGTAGATTTCTGCCGGCAATTTTTCCATTATTAACTCTTTTGTCAAAACCTGATTGATTGGAGTTGCGAGGTAAAAGATCTTTTGTCTTAACAACTTTGTCTCCATATAAACTAAGCGACTTTATCTTTTGTGTGTGACAGATGTGTTTTTTGCGATTGTTACATCTCCTGGGATAGCTGGTGGATAAAGATGAAAATGAATATAAACTTCTGTGATTGCTGGTTTCCACGCTAAAATGTCCGTCAGCGTAATACGTTTCAGTGGGATTGATCCTTTTGATGAATTGTTCATCAATTGCTTTCCACGGCCTCCAGTAATTGAATCGATCATAGTTGTAGATCAAGTTTGAAGAATTTGGGAATTCAATGCCATTTTTTTGTATGTCGCCAAAATTCTCTTCAAAACTGTGACCGTTTGAAGTTGGTCGATAACCATTTACAAAGACCAGAATTCGTTTGGTAGCATCAGATAAGATTAGTTTTGATGTTAAATCGATTCCCAGGTGGTTGTATACTCTCTGATCTGTCAATGAATCATCAGGAGAGATGCAGTTGATAACGATATAATGGCTTGATGCCGGCCTTAGGTATTGATGATGTTTTAAGATCAGATTATCATTATCTGAGATGAATTTCAATTCGGTTATTTTTCCATCAAGGCCTTGTTTGGCATCGAAATACAACACTTTTTTTCTTTGTTTAATGTACCACTGATCACCTTTTTTGATCAATATCTCTGAGCTGAGAGTACTTTCCGGGTTATCTCTGAGGAATTCATTTTGAAGTACAGATCTATTAACAGCGTAATATCCTAATTCATCAAATTCACTGATGTGACCGGAAACAACCTGGTATTTATCCAGTTGATATCCGATGAAATAATACCCGAAATAGGAGAGGAGTATTGTCGCCGAACCAACTGCCCATTTGATCATTTTTCTTTTGGCATAAGAAGTTAGATCTCTCTTCCACCTGCGCTTGACCACTGCTCTTACAAAAATGAACACTAGAAAAAGAACTCCCCATAGAATGAAGTGTAGCCAGCATATAAGAATGGTTTTATACTGAAATACTACCTCAAACAATTGATCCTGAATATTCAAGTGATATGAACGATAATTCTTCTTGTACGGTCTTTTTATAGCGGTGAGTAAAACGGAATCAGCTGAAATGATTTTGCCTTGAGCGTCTTCTTCCCAAAAATAATAAGCAACCATTCCGTTATTGGTGATCACATCTTCGTCT